>JACSEK010000011.1_pt1 | contig 37666 bp, 28 predicted proteins | sample 8225431 | NCBI WGS metagenome assembly JACSEK01 (sample SAMN15704673, study PRJNA253121) | viral metagenome | isolation source: viral DNA from sea star tissue collected in USA, Olympic National Park... | host: Pisaster ochraceus | collected 2013 | reverse complement strand
GGGGGTGGGTTTAAAGATTAATAATTTTTAATAGATGGTACTCTTACATAGGTATATAAACATACACACCTAAATTTCGTGTTATCGGAAATTATTCATTTACAAATACAAATTAACCCTTTGTTCTAAAAGCTTATCCTAAATAAATCAATTTAAGACCCTTTACAAAAACATTTATAAACACAGACATATAAACATATAGCACCTAACTCAAACAGCTCTCACAGAACCTTAAATCTACACTATAGAGCAAACCAGACTTTTCAAAATAACCTTTTTTAGAAAAACACATAATAATAATAACTAATAATAAAACTATTTATAATAGTTTTATTAAGATCTAATATAATAACTAATAATATAGTATATAATATAATATATAGTATATAATAATAATATAGTATAATAGTAATAATACTATTATAAATAGTATTATAATAAAATTAATATATATAATAATAATAAAACTATTATAAATAGTTTTATATAACAATTAATTAATAAATAAATAATATATAATATTTATATAGGGGTAGTGCCGGAAAATAATACCTACCCCCTTCCCAATAAGAAAGGAAAATTACTAAAATGACAAATTATGAACAAACAAAGAAAATGTATCAAGATTACCCATTTTTGAAAACTCATCGGTTTTGGTTCAACTCAACTATTCGACATTGAGCACAATATTATCATAAGCAATCAAATTCATATTATGCTTTAACAACTGCTTATGCTGATGGTTGAAATAGTGTCTTAACAGGTTTTTATCAATTAAAACCTCACCAACCCGAAAAAGTATTAATTAGCTACTTTACAACTTGTATTCGCAATGGAATGAAAAACGGTCTTAAACGCGCCATGTTATACCACACCCGATTTATTACTAAAAATGATTTTTAATTTTCGTTGTATTATTATTATGATTAAAAAGAATAAAAAACTATCAATTCTTACTTCTTAAATTATGAAACTAAAAATTGATCTTTCATTCCGCTTTTAATCTCGCGTGGCATTTAAGTTAGAAAACTCAAAGCGTCTTTGTTTTAATAAGCAATTATTAATATTTCCACATTTAAATGACTTCGCACCCATGCCCACTACCAAAGAACTATTGGGTTCTCCTTCTTTCAGTAGTTTTTTTTCTTTTGTCTTTGGCAAGAGTTTTTTAACCCAATTTGTTCTTTGGGGGCACCATTTAATCATATGTCAAATTTAAACATTTCACCATTAATCAGTAGCCTGTCTTTAGAAAAACACTTAAAAACTTATTTTCAAAACGACCTTCATACTTCTGACGAACAAAAACAATGATTTATCCTTTTTGGATGATTGTTTGACCAAATTGGTATTGAAGCTTATTCTTCTGACGCGAACCGTTTGGTGCAACTTGTGTCCCTATACTTAAAAGAACCTTTACGGAATAAAGCTTATTTAGCAAAAAATGCCAATCTAAAACGCATTGAACAATATAATAGTGTTTCAAAATGATTTACCTTTTTATCATTTGAAGCGATTGAAAACTTTATTCGTCCTATTCACCGTAAAATTATGCTTCAAGTTCGTCGGGCCATTGAAGGCATGGTTGCGAAAGAATATGATGATCCAGAACGCACAAAACAATTAACTTCACTTTTAAAACAATTAGTTTCCGTTGATGATAATAGTTATCAATCAATTATTTTAACAGAAACAGTCCCAACCCAACATAAATTTGATTGTAAAAATAAACGGTGTGATAATACAGTTATTACTTATAACCACCCCCTTGTTAAATGTTTAAAATGTGGAGCTCAACAAACAGAATGAAACCAAAACTTATAACCCTCAATAAAGGTCGCGAAGTTGTTCTTTTAAGTAATCAAGCTTATGAAGAACAAAACATGACCCAATATTTAACACAGCTACCTTGCGACCGGTGTTATATGCTTGTATATCGTGAGAGTGGTCGTCATTTTGGAAAATGCACTGGTTGTGGTGCTTTTAACTTTAAATTTTATCGTTTAACCCAAACTCAACAAGCTGTCGTAACTGATGACAGCACAATTGTTTTAAACTATGGAGCGATGAATAATGGTAAAACAGATGCCTTTATTTACAAAGCAATTTTGCTTCACTTTTTAAAATACCCAAATTCAGCGATTGGTTTTGTGTGCCACTCTTTAGAAAGCATTCAACACACTGTTTTAGACACCATTCGGCAATTTTTACCAGAAGACTTAATCAAACGTAAAAATGGTCGTCTAATGTGGTCTAACAAGCTTATTGTTGGTAAAAACGGCAGCACGATTACTTTTTTCCCAACCGACAATGAATCAAAAATTCGGTCCTTTAATGCTTCGTTAATGGTCATTCCTGAAGCAACCCAAATTCGGGAATCAATTGCGATGCAAGCTGCTTCACGATTACGACGAGAAGTTGTTGAAGATGCTCCTCAAATTAATGCTTATGGAGTCATGAGTGCATCATCAAATGAATTAAAGAAAACACGAAATGTTGGTCAAGTTTTAATTGACGGAAACCCGATGATTGGAAGTTGAATTAACCGCGTTTATTTACCTTATGTTGGTAAAATCTTTATTACAAAAGATTCGGATATTGATGACTTTCGGATGATTTTAACCGAAGAAGAAGATATGCAATCTGGTATTTCACTTCATAATTATCCTTCCATCTCAAACCCATATGCGAAAAAAGATGGTCAAAAATTTATGAATATTCAAAAAACATCTTACTTAACAAAAAGCAGTCTTCAATACCAACAAAACGTTTTAGGAAAAATTATTTCCTCAGAAGGACTTGTTTATCCAGAATATAAAAAAGCGTTAATCAACCCGTTTCCAATTGATCTAACACGGATGAAATTTTATGTTGGTCTTGATTTAGGGTTAAGTAATGCTTGTGCAACAATCATTGTTGCTGAAGATCAAAAAACAGGGATGCTTTATGCTTTTCGTGGTTATAAAGAACGTGGGTTAACAATTCCTGAAAATAGTAAAAAAATTATGGAATTAGAATATGGTTTAGATCCAAGTAAAATTATTGTTCGTAATTGTGATTCACAAGGTAAAGCAAAAACACACGGAAATGATAAATTATCAAATTTTCAAAACTATGCCATTAATGGTATCAGTTTAATAGGGGCGACAAAAGAACGTCAAACTTCAATTGATCAATTAAACGATTTAATTAAATCAGGACGATTAAAAATCTTTAATAATCTTGCTTTTTTAATTTCAGAGTTTCCAAATTTTAGTTATTATATTCAAGACTCAACACGTAAAAAATTAATTAGAAGGGAAGATTGCGATGCTCTTGACGCATTAAGATATGCCGTTGAGCACGTTTACACAGTTAATAAAATTGCAGAAGATGCTGCAGAAGAAGAAAGGAAGAGTGCTTTTGATCCTTTTCGTAGTCATGAGACTATTAAAATGACCAAAATTGCTCAAAATAATGTATGATAAAATATACTTTTGATAATAATATTTCAACTGAAAAAAAACCATATGATTTAACACCGTTTGAAATTCATTTTCAACAACGTTATCAAAATGCGATGACAATGCATGAAACTTATCGCACTAAATGACAAAAAATTGAAAACTGTTTATTTCGTCGTGGTTGAGAAGCAGAAGATTTAATTACTCATCAAGACAACCTATTATTAAATACTCTGACAAGAACATTGGGAGAATTTGATACAAGTTCATTCCAACCATCGTTAAATGCGATTGGGGATGATCCAGAAAATAAAATTGCTGATTATGATAAAGTCATTAAAGCAGAATGACAACGTTTACAAATTGCTAAAAACCAACCGGAAATTATTCGGGATAGTTTAATTTGTGGTTTTGGAATTTCTCACATTTATTATGACCCTGAAGAAATGATTGGCCAAAAAAAAATTGGAGTCATTAAAAATGAAAGAATTAGCCCTTATCATTTTTATCCAGATCCAAATGCAACAAAAGTTGAAGAAGCTGATTATTTTGTAATTCGTCAAACAATTTCTGTGATGACTTTATTTAACCATCCAAAAATAAAAGATAATACAGAATTAAAATTGAAAATTTTGCATAATTGAAATGCAATTGAAGGTAGCCAAGACCGTATTGTTTTTTCTGATTATATTTTGAAAAAAGATGTTGATGGTTTATTAGTTCAAGTTGGTAATCGCCAAGTTGATTTATTCACATATTACTATCGTGTGATTGATGAAAATAACCAAATGGTTTATCGGGTCTCAATGATTGCTGGAAATAGCCATCCTGTTTTAATTGATGATCGTGCTCTAAAGGTTGACTTCTTTCCCTTTTCAATTTATTGATTTGTCAAAGAACAAAATACTTTATATGGTAAACCGTTTTTAGAACAAGCCTATTTCTTTCAATTAAGTCTGGATGACTTTTCGGAAGCAAGTAGTCGTATTTTGCATGCTTTTAAGTATCCAATGTTAATGATTCCCGAATCGGCGAATATTAAAACAAAAGAGTTATCTTATGCCGAAGATAAATTAATTAGTGGTGAAAAATTATTTAAAGTTATTCAATTACCACCAACAGTTAATGCTGACCAAATTAAGTTTTTAAACAGTCGAGAAGTTTTTGCTGATATTCAACAAGTTGCTTATCAAAAATCAATGCAAGCTAAAGAAGCATTGAATTTAACTGGTATTAATACTTCTGCTGATTTAGGTTCATTAGTAACGACAGGTGGAGTTCAAGCAGCGCAACAACAAGCAGCAAAATACTATAGCCACTCTAAAATTGAAGTTTCACGATTTTGTGAAAAATTAACAAAAATTATTTTATGATTTATTAAAACATATTATACTGAAAATCGTTCATTTAATTATTCTCTTGATAAATTAGAAATTGATTTTGAATCAGGGCAACAAAAAGTTAACCCATCTGTAAATTCAATTCAAATGAAAGGGTCAGAAATTGATTTGAAAAAAATTCAATATGAAATTAGAGTTGATGCTTTAACAAAAAGTGAAAAAGAAAAACAAGCATATAATTTAATTCAATTATTTCAAATTTCCCGACAATATCGTGAAAACCCAAATACATTAATTAAAGAGTCAGATATTGTTAATTCGTTTGATATTCCCAATAAAAAGAAAATTCTAAATCGAGCAATTCTTAATCAATATGAAAATCGTTTAAAAAGTGCTGAACAAACATTTGCCGTTTCACGACAAGGTATTTTATTACAAGTTCTTGAATTTTTTAAAGTTATTCAATCTCAAATTACTGGTCAAGAAAGTGGAAATTCAATTTTTACAAACTCTCAAGCTGTGCAACAATTAGCAGTCATGTTATTTAACTTTATGCAAGTTGAAATTGATGTTATGAAAGCTTGAAATGCAACAGAACAGGTTGATGTTGGGGCAATCATTCAAACGATTGCTAATATGACTTATTTGGAAGTTAAAAATTAAATTTAATTTTCGTTGTATTATTTAATTGAAAGGATAAAGGTAAAATTAATTATGCCAGAAGACACAAACAAAGTTGCAACTCCAATTGAAACTGAAACTGAGCAAAACTCTCCTGTTGAAAACAGCGGAGTAAAGCCTTCCAATGAAGGTGGAACAGTGAATAATACAAACGAGTTAGAAACTTTAAAAGAACAGCTTTTAACAGAGCAAAATAAAAACAAAATGAATCAAATTCGTTTTGAAAATGAAAAAGCAATGTTTCAAAAGCAACTTAATGAAAAAATCATTGAAAATGAAAAAATCAAACAAGTTGAAGAACAAGTTTCAGATGAAGCCATTTTTAATGACACAACACAAAAAGTTAAAGAAGTTGTGAACACAATTTCAGAAGAAAGTGAAGATTTGAAATTTATTCGTCAACAACGAATTAATGCTCGAAAAATGGAATTATTAAATTCTGGTTTTTCAGTTAAAGAATTGGAAATTTTAGTCGAAAAATTGGGTGGTGAAGAGAATTTAATTCAAAACGCCGGTGTTTCTGTTGGTAATTTATTATCAATTGTGCAGTCAATGCGACAAACAAATACAGAACAAAAACCAATTTCTGAACAAAGTAATGTTGTCGGACTAAAAAATCAAGCCAAAAGTCCATCAACAGAAAAAGTTGTTTCTGTTGAAGAATTCCAAAAGAATGCGGATAGTATAGCTGATTATTTAGTAGATGAAATCATTAAAGATTCAAAAGTCTAATTATTAGACTCAAAATTTAATACAATAGAAAGGAAATTTATCTTATGCCAGCAAAACAATATATTAATTACGAAACAAAAGTCTTGAATAAAGACTGAGCTTCGAAAGGTGGAACAACAACACAATTAAGTCCACAAACAGTTTGATCTAAAATTGTTAAAGCAGCTTTAGGAGAAAAAAATTCAGGTTATGCATCTGGATATATTTATCCAAAAGAAATGGCGTTCTCATCAGGAAATGCGACTGCAGTTTCAACAACATTTAGTCGATATAAACCTCTTATTTTAATTCCCTCAGAACAGGTTATTAAACAAGAAGGTTGAACACCTGCTCCAAGTCGAATTCAAATTGAACAATTTAGTTTAACAGCCAATTCACATGGTGCTTGAGTTCAAACAACTGACCAAGTTGATTTAACTGATTATTATGGTATTCGTTCTAAAGTTGTGCAAATGCTTGTTGCATCAGCACGACGAATGGAAGATGTCATTGCAAGAGACACATATGTTACTAAAGGTAATAAAGTGTTATTCCCACAAACTGATGGAACAGCCGCTGATAAAACAAATGTTGGACATTTCCGATTTGGAATTATCTTGAAAAAATTCCGAGACTTGAAAACCGCCGGATATGACGTTTCTAAAAACAAATTATTTATTTCGCAAGAAATTTATACTTGATTAAGATTTGCTAAAAATTCAAAATTAGCAGAAACTCTTGAACGAGAAGAAATGTATATGGGACGTGCTGCTCGATGATATACTAACTTTACTGCCGAACCAGAAATTAATCTGTTAGGAATTAACATTCGTGTTGTTCCTTCACCAGCTTATACATATGGAGACGCAACAGGAGTTGGTGGAACAAACGAAAAAGCCGGAACAAATCTGCCAATTCAATGACCAGAAAATGAAGGTGATGATTATAAAGTCGGAACAGGAGCAACTAACAAATATTTAGAATGTTCTATTTTTGTTGTTGGTGAATCTGCCTATGGTTTAATGGTCTTCGATGAAAAGTGTAATACTGGAATTGAAGCAATTATGGCCAACCCTATTGGTTCAGCTGGAGCATTAGACCCTTTGAGACAATTAGGTTCTTACGGACTTAAATGATGATCTGGGTATAATATCACTGATACAGCAGGTGTCACTGCTTATTTTAGTGCTGAACCCGAATTAGAAGAATTATTTGAAGTTTAATTTTTCTAAATAATAAAAAAACTACTGAAAGGTTTATTTGAAAGAAAAGGAACGATAAAATGATGCGTAAAAAAGAAATTAGTGTTATTAAAATTAAAGAAATCTTAGTTAAAGAAATTAAAAAACGTTTTGGACAAGGCACAATGACTGCTTTTTTTGAAAAAAATGATAATTTTTGAAAATGATTATATCAAGTTTATTTAGGAGAAATTAAAATTAAAGGATATCTATCTTTTTTAGATTTATTAACAACTGTTAATTATATAAAAGATGAAGATGATATTAAAGACCATTATCATAATGTTGGTGGTTTTAAAAAAGTAATTCCAGTTTCATATACAGATATGAATTACAAAAAGTATATTTTTTCTGTTTGAATTGACCGTAATGGTCTAAAAGCTAAAGCAGTTGATGATGGAATTGCTTATAAAATTTTTTTAAATCGTGAAACAGTCGTGCTTAAAAAACATTTAAATGAAATTTTATCAATTATTAAAAATACAAAATCAGCATATGAAAAAAGTGCATTCTATGACCCAAAACAAGGGTTAAGAGGAAAACAATTTAGTTAAAATGAATTTAGAAAAAATTAGAAAAACAATTAAAATTCGTGCACCCGATATTCGCATTAATAATGATGATGTATTTGTTGCCCTTTTTGACTATACTTTACGGGAAATAAATACACAATGTCGATCTAAATTTCCAGAGTTAGAAGAAGGTTTTAATATTGAAGAAGGTTATCCACATTTACCAGAAGGACAAGAAAATTTATTTATTGATGGTATTATTTGAGTATATAACAAAGATGATGAAAATGTTGGTGATTTAATTAATCAACATTTTGGAATTTTTATGCGTGCATTAAATTCTTTTCGGGAACAATATATTATTCCTGACCAATATCAAAAACAAGAAGGAGAATGACAAACAAAAGTTTCTGATTTTGGAACTGATAATTTTAGTCGTCATTATAGTGGACAAGATTCAAATTCTTTAGAAACATTTTTTCGAAATGCTGATTTAATTAGTGCTTATCATAAAAAAGAAATTCCAAATTCAGAATTATTAGCTTTATTTGTGCCAATGAAATATTGAGTTTGATTAAATAAAAAAACATACGATTGAAACGGAAAGTTGTCAAGCAGTCTTAATACTTTTAATTTATCATATAGTTTTAATGGTAAAAATTATCAAGTTTATTATAGTTGTGATTTATTATATCGTGGTTTAGTTCTTAAAAGTCATCGACAATATATTGAAAAATTTATTTTTATTGATGGAACCCCAAGTTCAATTTTTAATACTGTATGACAAACAATTTAATTAAATGCGAATTCAAACAAAAAGAGGTTCAAGATCTAAGTTAATTGGTACAATTCAAGATTTTTCTGGAGGTATGAATACGGTTGATGCCGATATCAAACTACGGTTAAATGAACACCGTGTTTTAAAAAATGTTGATATCTCTGAACGTGGAGAATTAAAACGACGGGCAGGTTTTGTTGAAGAAGGAACACTTGATTGAAATACTTTTTTTAATAATGAATTTGATAAAGTTGAAAAATTAAAAAAAGTATTAGACAAACAAGGTTTAATTAATATTGAAAAAACAAATGAAGGTCTGTTTTATTTACAAACAAATGATTGAGTAATTGATGATAAAAATTATTTGAATGTTTATAAAATAAATACAAAAGAAAATAATATTGCCCAAGCTTCAGAGATTTATCAAAACAAAGAACAAATTTATGATTTTCTTGGTCAATTAAGAAAAGATAATCTTGATTTAAAATCACTTTTTCCAGCTAATTGTCCTGATGGTGTGATTGACCTTTATGATTTAAAAATGAGAGGAATGAATTTATTTTTATCGAGCTTCGGTTATTCTTATGATGATCAACTTGAAATTTTTAAAAATAATGAAGATGTTTTCTTATTAAATAATATTAATATTTCTGGAATTATTGGAGTTCGTTCTTTGATTTTTAAAAAACAATCTAAAAATGAATTTTTAGTATTTGGGTTTTTAAGTAATTTATTTTCTGCTAATATTGCTTTTCAACAAAAAGTAATTGGTTTATTAGGTGAAAATGATGTTGAATTACCTCCAAATGTTATTTTACCAACAAGTGAAAATTTAAGTCAAAGATGACGAAATTTAATTGATATTCCTGATGTACCATTTAAAGTTTATATTGATATTAGTTCAAAAGAAATTGAAGCTGCTTTACCAAAAAGTGTTATTAATATTGCAAAAACAGCAGATATTAATTTATTAGTTGTTGATGGAGTAAAAAATTATCTTAAAGGTTCAGCTCCAATATTATCTGTTCAAATTAATGGAGATGATGGAGTATATGAAGGTAAAAGAAGTATTCGTTCATTAATCTTAAAAAATATTAATATTTATGGAAATAAAATTAAATATGTTGTTACACAAAAATTTGCAGAAGGTTTAATTGAGAACCCAAATTGAGCAACAATTGAAGGAACAACACTTAGTGAAAATACTTATGAACAAGATATTTCAGCTTTATTTTATAATCGTTTACGTATTGATTTATATAAAGATGATATTAAATCAACTGTTTATTATTCACGTTGAACAAGAAATAAAAACCATATTCTTGACCCAATTACAATTCCAATTAATAGCTCAACAAATCAAAATGTACGTTTAGAGTTTGTTTTTGAAATTAAACGAAGGGAACAAAATTAATTATGATTACTCAAAGAAATTGACCAAGTACTAAATCTGCCGGAAAAAAAGTATATATTGAAGATCGGTTTGAAACAAACTATAAAGCTTTTCAAGATTTTTTATTACAATATAATTGAACTTCAGTTAATAATTTAGAATATAATAAATTACGTCCGACAGATAGTACAGGTTATAACATTTTAGAATATTTTCAAGATTTATTTTTTATTCATAGTTCTATGACTTCTGATTCAGTTGTAGAATTGAGAGTTATACTTAAAAAAAGGCTTGATTATGGTTGAACTTTTGATATTGATGATCCTAATTATTGAACATGACGTCATGGATTCAATGTAGATTTTAAAATTGATGGAACTCTAATTTCTGAAGTAAGTTATAAAGGAGGTAAACATATTATTCTTTCTAATTTACCTTCTGGAAGTGATTTTATTGATTATATTTCAGAACTAAATGAAGACGAATTTAATAATCTTAATTTTGGAGAATTTAAACAACCTCCATATACAGATGATACACCATTACTTGTAAACCAAAATATCAGATCACCTTTTCAAAAACAATTTGAAACTTTAATTGGTTATTATGTTAGTGAAGATAGAACTTATTCAATTGGTTTAATTGCTAAAAGTTCTTCCGAAAAGTATTTTAATTTTGTTTTTTGTGTATATGTTATAAAAAATGATGAATGATGAAAAGAAAAATTTAATTTAGATACTTATTTTCAAAAATGTGAAATAACTTATCATGTAATTTCAGTTGTTAAACGTTTAAATAATTTTGATAATGTAAAAACAATTACAAAAAATACTGATAATGAGTTAATTGAACCTTTAAATTGAAATACCCAAGTACTGATTGAAAAAAAATTATCCGATGATTCAACAATTGATTTAAGAACAGCACCTTTTGAAGTTAGTGGGAATTTTAATATTCCTGTACAAGGTCCAAGTGTTATCTCTTCATTTTCAGAAATTCAAGATCCAAACTATCTTAAATCTTTACCAATTCCAAATAAAGAAATTGATTTTCAAAAAGCAAAATATGTTAAAAAGTTTTTTAATCATACTTTTGTATGAGGTTTTGAAAATCATGAAAATATTATTTATTATTCAAATGGAGATAATTATTGTTATTTTCCAGAAAATAATAATATTAAAATTAGTAAAAACCCTGATGAAATTATTCAAGATATTGTTTTCTTTCAAAATTCAGTTTTAATTGTCTTTACTAACTTTAATATTTATATGTTAAAACAAGTTTTAAATTCAAATAAAATTCCAATTGGATATCAAGCAGTTCAAATTAATGCTGGAATTGGAACACCATTTAGAAGGTCAGTTAAAACAATTGGTGCTCATGTTTACTTTGTTGGTTCCGATTTTAGAATTTATATTTTGAAATCATTATATAACACAACAATTGAAGAAAAGTTTAATTTAGCAACTGTTGATGAAAAAATTACAAATATTTTAAAACCATTATTAGAGAAAAAATTAAAAGATAACCCAGACCGATTATTTACTTTAAATGTTGATTTACAATATCATCTTTTTATTGATAAATGACGTTTCAAATATTATACAGATAGTCAATTACATTGTTGAACTTTTGATGAATCAGAATTATTCAAAGAAGTTTTAGGTGGAGATTATTCAGATGGTGAATTAAGATTGTTTACATTTGATAAAGTTTTCAAAGAAGTTGAAGATGAACCAACAGATAATAATCAACCAATTGAATTAGTTTTAATTACACCACGTTATGATTTTGGTCGGCCTCATCACAAAAAATCATTTAAAAAAGTATTTTTTCAATTTGGTGAAATGAATGCTAAACATCCACTTTCATTAGGGTTATTAGTTAAAGTTGATGACCAATTAATTGATACAATGATTGAACCTTTTGCAATTGATGGTTTTGACCAAGCTTATTCTTTACAAAATGTTCTAAAAGATAATTTTTATTTAAATGATTTTTCAGGAACAGCAGAACAAGAATTTAAAATTGGTGATCCTTGATACCCAATTGGTGATTTAGAATTAGATCACTTTTCAGACCTTAAATTATCACCAAAAGAAATCGGACAACAAAGGGTTTATGCCTCAGGAAAAGGAATGACATGACAAGTTCAACTTATTTATAATAAACCAACAATTTTTAAATTAAAAAGTTTAGCAGTTGAATTACGTGTGAAATCAGCTAAATAACTTTTAGTTGTATTATTATATATAAAGATAGATAAAACATTATGGCTTTTTTTAATAAATTAGATACTAGATTCTTAAAAAGATATTTTATTGATTACGCAAAAGGTACAATCGATAAACAAGCTTTAATTACTTATGCGAAAGACCTTCGTCAAGTTGTTGAAGCTTTTAATAAACATACTGACAATAATTATATTGGAGAAGTTTCATTACCTAATTTATTAGATAATAATAACAGTTATACTTTTAATCAATTATTAAATATTCCTTATGGAGCATATACAATTCGTTCTGCTGAAGTAGCAGAAAGATTAGGTTTTTTGCCTGAAAGTGAAGTTCTTTTACCATTAGTTTTAAATATTTATAGTAATCAAATTGATTATGCGTTACCAGAAACACCAACTTTAACTGATGAAAATTTTCCAGAAATAACTTTGTTTTCAAATCGATATTCAAAACAAGACGCATTTACTATTACAAATGGTTATTATAGTTTAACACGAAGTGATATTATTTATGCTTTAAATCTTCCTGCAAATATTGATTGACAAACAATAAAAATTGAAAACGAAATTAATAATACAAAACGAATAATTGTTTCTGGTTATGATGATGTTTCTAATTTAGTTTTTTATCAATGTTTAATTGAAAATGAAGCTGATAATGTATTTATATTAGATAATTGAACACAAACTTCGGATAATTTTGATACAGTTAAAGCAACTTTAATTTTTTTAATTAATGAAGATAATTGATGATCAATTATTATTACTTCAAATTCAAAAAATTATCTTTTGAATAATCAAATTACTGAAGCTGATTGAAAAATTGAAAAAGGAATTAAAGGAGACAAAGGTGATCAAGGTGAGGAAGGACCTCAAGGAATTCAGGGTGAAACAGGAGAAACGGGTCCCATTGGGCCGATTGGTCCACAAGGAATTCAAGGAAACCAAGGAGAGCAAGGAATTCAAGGAGAACAAGGAATTCAAGGAAATACTGGAGATCAAGGAAACCAAGGAGATCAAGGTCCCCAAGGAATTCAGGGAGACAAAGGCGATAAAGGTGATACTGGAGAAACAGGTCCACAAGGAGAAGGTGTTGGAGAGCAAGACCCACAAGTTAACACCAATAAAGAAGCAATTAAGAAAAATGATGGTGCAATTTATTTTAACGGAGTCTTAATTAGCGCGATTACAGAAAAACTTTTAAAAATAGAAGCCCAAGGATCTGGGTCTGGAGTTACTGTTGACCCTTTTGAAACGGTTGACCAAACAAGTTATTCAGGGCGATTTATTAATCGAGACTTTAATCAATATTCAAATGTAGATTATTTACCTTTAACTTTCATTAACCAAATTCAAGGACAATTATATTATGGGAATGGGTTTATTCGGTTAGGTGTGGACGAAAACTCTCACTTACTTCCCGAGCACTTTGATTTAGAAACAGGAAAGATTAATATTACTCAAGAAAATCTCGGGGAATTAGCAAATAAACTATATGGTTTTCAATCAAACAAAAGTTCTTTGGAATTTCTTAATCAAATTCCTTACAATATTGATATCCAATGAGCTCGCTGACCGACAGTTGATGAAAATTGAAGTGGAAATGTAGTTAGTGAAATTGAAGGGTTTGAATTACTCTTTCCATTAACTGCAACTCTTATTACAACAACAGATACGAATGTTAGTTATCGTCTTTCATCAGACGAAGAGTTTGAATTTGAAGCAGGATATACATATATGCTTGTCATTAAAAACGACCTTTGAACCCGAATTAGTCGACGAGCACGAGGAGACGGTATTTTAGAGTACAATATTAGACTTACCAATGTAAATGACTTTGCTGACGCGACAAAAACAAGCGATGTTAGAACAGTTGATAATAACCCACTTGGCAAAACACAAGAACAAGTCAATAAATCATTAATAGACAAAACTTCGCATTTATATGACTCAGGAGAGTTGGAATCAACTCATGTTAAATATGGCATTGGAAATGAACGAACTGATGTCGGTTCTGCACTAGACAATATTAAACTAAATATTCAAAACTTACCAACTGAAGCAGGCGCAACTGGTCCACAAGGAATTCAAGGAATTCAAGGAATTAAAGGAGAAGTTGGTTCAGCAGGAGCACGAGGACAACAAGGCCCAAAAGGAGATCAAGGAGAACAAGGAATTCAAGGTGAAACTGGTCCCAGAGGTCCAGCAGGTTCTGGAGATGGAAATGGTGGAAATGGAGATGCTGCTTTACCAATGAAAAAAATTGAAGACTTCCCATCACCAACAGGAACTTACAAACGATATCAATATTCTGCATATACATTAGGTGATACTTGAAATTTAGAAGACACTATTTATACTGGTTCAAATCTAAATTCAGGACCAAGATTAGAAAAAACACAAGAAATTTTACGAGGGTTCGGATACGATGATTTACCTGACAATTATTACACTGGAAATAATAAATTCTACATTGTTGTAAAACATGTTAGTCCAGATATTCAAACAATTGAGATTACATTCGTTTCGTTAAACGACGGACATTACCATCCTCTAAAATTATATAGAGCAACAGCGAAAGCATTAACTTCACAATTGGTTAGATTTTATTGAGCTGGATACTTTACGGAAATTACAACTAGTTTTGGTCGATTTGTAACACCTTTAGGATATGACATTACAGGAATGGATGGAACTGAAGCATTTGAGCTTTTAGTTGCTAAACCACAATTATTAGGAGAACATATTTATTGAACTAATGATCCGCATATGACAAAATGAGGTTACCAAGTTACTAACATGGTTAACACAGCGACCGACAAAAGAATTTTTGGTAGAGCAGTTGCCTATCAAACAGAAAGTTCTTTACGACCAGAATATCTTTATGAAGACCAATTAATTATTGACGGAATTCGAGACCGAGTCAGTTTATATGAAGGACAACGCATTAAAGTTGATACACCAACCCAACCTCAAGATATTGCGAATAAACAATATGTTGACGAAAACGCAGGAGATACTTCTCAATTTGAACCCTATACTAATTTAAGGTTTTTTGAAGATGAACCTTTTCAAATCAGAAAACATATTGGTGGAACCGACTACACTCACGAGGCAACAACTCAAACAAGATTTGGTATTAGAAATGTTGAAACTAAATTTGATAAAGGTGGGGAAATTGGCTGAACGGTTAAATTTGATATTTACCAGAAAAACCCCGAAAATTATTTAAGCGCATCTGATTATTTATCTTTATGAAGTATTTTCTCATTCCCAGAACATGCCGAAGATTGAGATAAAGAACAGTTTTTAGTGGAAGGACATATGAGTTTTAAGACTAGACGACCACAACCAACAACAATTAATGATATGAATTTTCAATATAACAGTGGTTCTTCTCAAGCCCGAGATGCGCACTATCATACAATTGCTTCAACGAAAAGTTCTGCAGATTTCCAAGTTGATAGATTAGATACTTATTTCCATGACAACCTTTTTGGAAATATAACATGTATAGTGCATATCAAACTACACCACCCAAAGGAACTCCCTTGAAATGAATAAGAATTGACAAAATTGAGACTGAACGAAAATCATTCTCTTTGCGATAGGTATCGGTTTAATCGTTTCTGGCATTGTTTTAGCAACAACTATGAAGCTACCTATTGAAACTGGAGTTATGTTATCCTCAGGAACCTTTGCGGGACTTTTAGCATTTAGTCGGAACGGGACAAAAAAGAATGCTCAAATTAATAAAGAAGCATTAATCAATCTTAAAGAGATTAAACTTGATTGTCAAGAAACGAAAGTCTTAATTAAAGATAATCGCGAACGTATTACTAAATTAGAAAATTACCTGATTGTTAAAAAAGGTAAAGAATATAGAAAGGAACAAAAATAATGACAAAAGATAATTCTATATATAACGAACAAAGTAAAATTACTAAATTGTTTTTTGAAATTGAAAAAGAAATAAATTATATTCAAAAACAATTTATTCTTTGTGAAAAAGCAGAATTGAAACAAGCTGCTCGTTATCAAGAAAATAAAATTACTTCATTAACTGTATTTAGTAATAAATTTAAAGCAGTCGAAAGTTGAGAAAAAATGTATCTTGAACTTTATCCTGTTTTTTATGTTAATGGCGAAAAAGACGAAATGTGTTTAACAAATGAAGTTGTTGCGCGATGATTATTATTAATCATGGCCACAATTGATAAAAGTTAAAAAGAAAGGAAAATAGATTATGAATAAAACAATGAATTTAGTGCGAGCGTTTTTTAACATTCCACTTTCAATCTTGAAATTTGTATTATGTTTTTTGAACTTCATTACCGTTGATTGAAAAACATATGAAATTAACTCATGAATTGAATATATTGAAAATATGACGAGTAATAAAAGATAAATAATATTATGGCAAAACAACCTCTAATTAGTTCTGAAATTATCTTAAAGCAATTAAAAACAACTTTAAAAGAACAATCTCGATTAAGTCCTGCGTTTTTAACGCGTGCTGGAATACCTTTTTTAGGAGAAGGTTCTAATTTAGATTTCTATTTAAACATTGATAAAAATATTGCGAAAAGATTAAAAGATAAAGAATTTACGGAAGAACAATCAAATTTGTTTTTACGATCTGCTTGGTCAGCTGGTGAAAAATTTGCAGATTGAACTGAAACACAAAAAGCATCAGGTTTTAACCAAGCAGTGGTTGTTAGCCAAATGTATAATCGCTTTCAAAATTTAATTCAAAATATTGGAAGTTCAACAGCAGAAAGTCGTATGAAACTACGAAGAATTACTGATGATTTAGAAAGAATTAATCAAATTGAACGTGGTTTAACAACTAAAACTTTACAGTCATCATTATTGAAATCTTTATCACAAGAAGATTTTCTTCAAAAAAATAAAGATTTAAAAGAAGGAGCTACAGAATGAAATAAAGGCTGAACAAATTTATTTAAAAAATATAATATTCCGAGTTCAAAACAAAATATTGTTCAAGAAGAAAATAAAAAATAATGGCTAAAAAAGACCAAAGTGTTTCATTACCAAAATTAAATGTACCGTTAGTTAAACCGGTTTCGGCAAAATTACAACCAATTAATTTTCCCCGTTTACAATCAAAACCAAAAGAGGTTTTATCACCAATGGAAAAATTGGAAAAACAACGGGCAGTTCAAGATTTAAAATCAAAAACAGCCATTGGTAAAACTTTAGATACTAAACCCCGTGCTGGTTTATCAAATGTATTAAAAGGTTCAGATGTTAAATCACCATGAAATGCACCATGATGACAATTACCATTTACATTATTAATGCGACCTTTACAAAGTGTTTTACATTTTATTGATAGTGCACGGAAAGGTTTAAACCCAATTACAGGCATGTTTGAAGGTTTAATAGGTTTAAAAAAAGACTTAGAACCTTTAGACGCAGTGGGAATTGATACTAAAAATTGATCTGGTGCTAGTAAATTTATTGGTAATTTATTTGGATCAATTGTTTTAGACCCATTAACATGATTAACATTAGGAGGAGCAGCATTAGCGCGTGCTGGTGGTGGAAAAGCATTAGGAGCTGTTGCTGGAGCTGTTCATAATTTATCTCGTAAAGGAGTTCAATTATCAGCTAAATCAGCGGAAACAATTGTTAAATATGGTTTAACAAAAAATATTCTAAAAAAATTACCAACAATTACGTCAAAAAGTACTTTGAAACAAGTTACAGATGCGATTGTTAAATCAAAAGCACCTATTTTTAAAAACTTTAAACCAACTGTTTATCGTGTTGGAAAAACATTACAAGGTTTAGAATTTAAATATGTTAAAACAGTAACCGCTCCTCTTTGAGCGCCATTTAAATATGGTGCTAAAGGCATTAAATATGTTGGTCGAAATGCTTCTCGTGTTGAAGGCTTATCTTCTGGAGTGAGTTGAGTTTTACGAAAATTAGGACAAGGAGTTGAAATGGTTGAACAAACTGGTCGTAATATTAAAGCTAAAGTACAATTTGGGTATAAAGCAAAACCATCATTAAAAGAATCATTAGTTTCATTAAGAGGAGAAAATGAAATTTTAGGAAATTCAGTTATTCGATCAGCAGAAGAAGTAACAAAATTATCAGGAGCACGGTCAGGGTTATATTGAAATGCATTAAATAATCAAGAATTACCGAAAAAATTGTTAGATATGTTTCCAAACATGACAGCTGATGATTTTATTAAAGAAACTAAATTATTCGCAAAACAATCTAAAATTGATCCAAAAATTACTTTTGATGATTTACACTCAATGCTCGACCAACAATTAACAGTTAAACAAGCACAAGTTACTTACAATTCACAAAACGCTTTTCACATTACTAAAACATTTAATTCACAAGGTGGAATGCTTGTTGCCAATAATAAACAAGGACAAGCAATTGCAAATTGAATGAATTATGGTTCAGCATCACCATTAAAAGGGACAAATTATCGTGTTCAAGTGCAAAAAATTACTAATATTGCTGATAAAGTTGAATATGTTAAAAATTTAAAACGACCGTTAACAGATGAAGAATGACTTAAAATTTATAAAGAAACTAAAAAAACACAAAGAAATGGTCGGTTCTTAAATTTAGTTGATAAAACAACTGGTAAAAGTTTACACCGTAATTCAAAAACATTAGAACTATTAACAAGTCTTTTTGAACGATATGAATTAAATGTTATTAACGGTAAAGAAACACTTGGGTTAGATGTTGAATTTACAAAAATGTTACAAGCAACACAATATGGACGACGAGCAGTTAAAAAATTAGGTGGAGAATACCAAAAATTAACAATGAAATATCTTGATGAAAATTTATCAAAAGTTGTTCGTAGTGATGATTTTAGAACATATATTAATGATGATTTATTTGGTAAATTTGAGGAATTTCAAAATTTTTATTTTAGTCCTGATGTTAAAGCTACCCAAAATTTAGTTGATAATATTAAAGTTTGAAAAAATGAAATGGATGATACAATTGTGCGTTTAATTCATGATAAAACAGTTGACTCAAAAATTTTTACGGAATGAGGTTGAAAAGTAAATCAATTTTATAATGATCATGTTAGACAATTAGCAATAAAAGGAATCTTTAGAGATATTGATCCTAAATTACAAGATAAAGCCTGACATTATTTAACTACATTTCTAGATTCAGATGAAATTTATCGAGCATTTGATAATATTAAAATAAGAAAAAAACTAATTAAAAAATTAAAAGCTTTACGAGTTGATGGACATGCCAAAAATGCAACTGAAATTATGTTTACAAAACAAGCATTACGTGATGCACCATCATTATCAAAATCAAATTTTATTAAAAAAGTACGAGCTGGAAAAGCACTTACAGAACAATTAATTAAAAAATTTGAACAGCAGTTAAAAATGGTTTATAAAGGCCAATCAATTATGAAAGAAAGTCTTAAAAAAGGTGTTGCACCCGAAGATTTGGGAGAACTAGTTACAGATATGTTTATTAAAGAATTAAAAGGAAAATTAACAAAAAATCAAGTTAGTGCTGCATTACTTTCTTTAAAAGATAAATTACCTGATGATGTTTATAAAGTTTTAAAAAGTAATATAAGTAATACAAATAAAGTAATTATTAATGAAAAAGTTAAAGCCTTTGTTGATATTGAACAAGAAATTAATAGAACAGCATTAAATGTTGCTAATCAAGGTTTAAATCAAAAATATATTGATGCCTTTCGTTTAGAATTACCAGTTAAATCATTTAATGGTATTCCTTTTCGTGATCTAAAAAATTATAAATCATTAACTGCTTTGATGGACTATCGTTATCAAAAATTTACAGAAACATTAGATTATATTGGTCTTTCAACTGGGGTTCCAGATTACTATTATAAAGCTGGTTATAACCCTTTACACGTTAATGATGCCGAAAATACAGTCTTAGCAGGGTTAAATAATATTGCAACAAAACATGGTTTAGATACATCTGTTTCGAATAGTTGATTACCAAATTTATCCGAACGTGAACTTTCAAAAATTAGTGATAAAACTTACATTACAATGCGACGACAATATCTTGATAATGCGGCCTATTTAAATTCTGTATTAGGAGTTAGACTTTATAATGAAAAATCAGGACTATTATTATCACAAGTTTATAAAAATATTCAAGATTTATACTTTAAACCATCAATTGGAACACTTGCTTTTGAAGGTAATTTTATTCGCCATTTATCAGCTGCCGAATTAGTTGCTTATAAAGTTGGTGATGTTTTACCAGATGGTTATAAAGTTCTTGATAGCAAAGCAGCTGCTAAAATTTTAGACCCAATGGTTGAATCTTTACAAAATTCAAAAGGGATAACAATTGCAAAATGAAGAGCAACACAAAAAGAAGGTAGTGAATTATTTTCAAATTTACGAGAGAATTATAATTATTTACAAATGCATTTAGAAGATTTAAAAATTAATAGTTTGACTAAAGATAGTAATGTTCAAGATGCTTTAAAATATGTTCGAGATAATAATTTACTCCATAATCGCACAACTCAAAAAGTAAATGAAGTTTTAAAAACAATTCAGGATGATCGAGAAGTAATGAAAAAATTACATCAAGATGGTTGATGAATTGACGAAATTGAATTTGAAAAATATTCTGCTGATAATATTACTGATTTTCAAAAAGAAATTTTACAACTTAAACAAGATAAAGTTCTTGTTCATAATTCTGTTGTTGATGTTTTAGAAACAACTGCTTTTCAAGAAAAAAATTTAGATCGGACATTTCAACATGTTTTACGAGGAATTGCTTTGATAACAGGAGTTTGAAAAGGAGCTGTGCTATGATCCAATTTCTTTGGATATCACGGTCGGAACATTTTAGGAAACTTTACAAATGCAGTTGTTGGTGGGGTTAACCCAGTCTATTATGTTCGAAAATATGGTGCAAATTTCTTGCGTATGCAAAAATATCACAAAACAACAAAAAAAATCTTTTCAATTGATAACACAATTAGTATGTTAAATGTAACCTCAGACAAAGCACTTTATCGAAAATTAGCTGCTCATATTCCTAAAAAAGATCTTGATGATTGATTTCGTATTGCCTATATGAAAAGAACCGGAGTGCTTGGAAATAGTCGTTTAAAAGAAGAAACATATGCTCTTTATCAAGCATCAGGAAAATATTTGAAAAAAAATGTTAAAATTGGTGGCTACGCAACTAACAAACAAAAATTAATTAATACTTTTGGTCGTATTTGAAATTCCAATGTTGAATTAAATATGTATATGGACGATGTGCACAGATTAACAATTCATAGTTTTTTTGAAGACAACCCAAATAAATGACGAAGTTTAGGATATCAATCAGTTGATGATGCAACACGCTTTATTGGGTTTGACTTTCACCAATTAACCAGTTTTGAAAAAAAATGAGGACAACGTTTTTTCCCATTCTATACTTGATTCCGGAAAAACTTTGAATTTCACTTAAAAAACTTTGGAAAAAATACGGCTCGTTACCGAGCAGTACTACGATTACTTGAAGGTTGAAATCGTGATTTAGGTGATATTAAAGATGATGATATGTTGAAATGACAAAAAGACCGAAACTATTTAGTTGACCCCACAAGTAAAAACCGGTTACTTAAAGTTGAAGTTCCATTTTTTAATTACAATGAAATTATGGGCCTTCAAATTTTAGGAAAAATTAACCCTTTCATGCGGTCAATTATTGAAATGACAACTGGAAAAAGTTTCTTTTATGACCGTGCCATTGATGACAATGAATTAACTGCTTATTTAACAGATTCTTTATTTCAATTATCAACTCATAAAAAACGGTGAATGGAACGTCAAAAACTTTTAACAGGTGCAACAGATGCTCAGCTTGATAAAATGGTTGCTTTAGCTCCATCATTTTTTGGAAAATTAGATCGTGAACAAAATCGATTACGTAATAAATATGAAGAAGTTAAATATGTGGAAGAACTATTACAAAATTTACGTAAATCAGGGACTTATGTTCCATCATCACCAGAACTAAAGAGTGCTTACCCAAAAATTCCACCTCATTTGCGTTAAACACTCATTAGAGGCTCTGTGGCGTTAGTTTAAGTTTTTTAAGTATTATGACATTAAACACTTAAAAAATGTTGACGAGAGGTGCCTTTATTATGGTGCTTTTTTTTGTTTTTCCGCTCAATTGGTTGATGTGGTTGCTAAATTGATTTTCATCGGAATTTTGAATTGGGGAAAGCTTTCTAAAATATTGCCAATTGCTTCATAATCTGTTTCTTCGTCTTGATGGATAGCAATGACTATTTCGTCATGAATGGTTAAAAAGATAAAAGACTTTTTATTTTGCGATTTTAATCACCGGTAAAGTTCAACAACTTTGGCTTTCATCATATATGCTCCTGAACCTTGAATTAAAAAATTATAGGCTTTGTAAAGGGCCTCATGATTTTTTCAAAAATAATACCGTCGTCCTCATAGATTAGTCGCATATTTATAAGAAACAATTTGAGCCAGAACTTTTTTTTGATATGTTGTAATACCACTATATTTTTGGTTTAATTCATGATATAAATTTTTAATTGCTGAATAAGATGGCATTTGAGGAATTGCTCAATTTTTAAGATTATAATAAATACCATTTGGTGAAGCACCATAAATAAATGCAAACATAATTTGTTTACCAATTTTTCGATATTGAAGACCAAACTCTTTTCCAAAAAAGATTTCAGCAGTTTGAGTATGCAAATCAATTAAATGATCGCCCAAATAAGCGGCTGTTAAAATACGATCAGGGTTCTTTAATTGATGAGTAAATTCGGCTTGAATTCGTAATTCCATTTCGGAATAATCATAAAAAGCCAATTTTGAAAATTGATTACCAAATGGAATAACCATTTTGCGAACATTAAATAATTCCGCACCATTAAAATCTTTCAAAATATTATTTGGAAATTGATGAAAATTGGAAGTAATGCGTCCTGTTTTACTACCAAATAAATTAAAAGATGTTCTTAGAATTTGGTTTTGATCAATATTTTCTAAAATTCTTAAACAATAAGTTGAATATCATTTTTCTAATGACCGTAATTTAAGAATATAATGAATACTTGTTTTTAAATTTGTATTGGTTGTTTCTTGCTTAATTTTTAATAAGCTATTAATATCAACGCTTTTAGTATCTAATGCATATAATTGCGAAAATTTTTCTTTTAATTTTTGATGCTGATTAACATTAATTTTTTCACCTAATAATTGATAAAGTTGTTCGCGTCCATTTTTAACAGCGCGTTTAATATTTTCCCGAACAGTCATTAAATAATCACGATTAATTTTAATACCTTGTCGTTCTTGTGCTCAAAAAGGTTCTAATGTTGATTGCTCAAATTTTAATGTTTCAATTTGTTGACGTTTCTGCACAATTGGAAAAAGTGTTAATAATAATTTACGCATAATATAAACGTCATTTTTTGCATAAGTTAACATTGTTGTCTCATCAATATCAGCATAAGTTGGATGTTGTGCTGTTTGATAAGTGGTTCATTCTTGTTGCACAATCGTTGGTAAATCTGCTCATTCATAATCAATTGTTTTCATTAATGTAACTAATTTAGAATAAGTATAATTTTTTTGCGTAAAACTTTTGCGCTTAAAATCACTCATTAATTTTCGATATTTTTTATCAATTGTGTCAACAACTGGATCATGAAGACCGAGCATATTTTCAGCTAAATCTTTTAAACCAACTTTGCTATATGGTTGGTCAACATAACCGGCTAACATTGCGACAGCAATACCATCATTTCATTTATTTCAAGGAATACGAAACCCAATATTGTAAAGCATATGAGCGTCATATTTAGCATTTCAAACTCAAATCGTTCGTACCGAAGAATGATCAAAAATATATTGCACATTTGCATCATTTGGACTAGTAATATAAATTTTATCATTTCAACCAATTGTAATTAAAAAAGGTTTATCCTTCATAATATTTAACCCCGTCGTTTCCGTGTCTAAATAAAGTACACAAGGCTGATCTTTTTCAAAGTCTTGAATTAAATTATGATTTTGTTTTATAGTCATTGAGTAATGTTCGGAATCGATTTGTAATAATATATTCGTTATCCCGATGTGTCTTTAAAAACTTCTTTTGAATAAACATTGATAAGAAAACATTTAAATTATTTTTATAATCTCATAAAGTTAAAATGGTATTTTTACGAATAAATGGAGAATCATGATTTGCAAAAAGTGTTAATAATCTAATATTTTCATCATTATCTTTGGTAATTGCTTTTAAATATTCAAAATCTTCTGGTTTAGTTTCTAAATATTCACGACTTTTTTTAATAAATTGGTCTAATCTAAAAATTGGGTTTGAGTATAATTGATTAAAAAAACCAGCAGCTCATTGAATATGTTCAGGAGTAACAATAACTTTTTCAAAATTTTCATCTGTTGAACAAACCATTGTCGCAACTGCTGTTGCTAAACGAATTAATTTTAAATTTGTTTCACGACCCATAATTTGAACTGTGGAAATTTTAGCACCAAATTTTGCATTTAATTTTAAAGTTTCAGCTCATAAAACACTATTTGCTTTGGTATCAATCACGATATTTTCTGGTTTTCTTGATCAAACTCATTTCATTTTTTGTTCGTAAACTGATTGCGCATAATTTGGTGTTTTTGATACTTTTTCTGGATCAATTAATTCTTCTTTTGGATCCGCAATACAAATTAAATCATAACGCGCAATGTCTTCAGGGGCACCAACTAATTCTTGAATAATTTTAACACCTGATGAGTATTGACGAATATCAATATTACTACTTTTTGGGTTTGCTAAAATTAACCGACGATTCAAAGTTGGAACAACTAATGAACCACCAACCCGAACTAATCTTAATATCCCACTACTCCGTAAATCAGTCATTGCAATATGAGGGTTATATTGACAACCTTGCAATTCTTCCATGACAATTAACCCTTTGTGTTGACGCGTTAATTCTCCAATTGTTAATTTTCAATTTTTACCTGATGCCCCACCTTGCATAGAACCACCAATTAACCCTTTTTCAGTTGTATTTTTAAGTGAAATAATTGACCCTTTTTTATATAAATCAATTAATTTTTTAACAGTCTCTGATTTTCCAATTCGGGTTACTCCAACAATTAAAATATCTAAACAACCCCGAATAATATTATTATTATATTTAAGTTGTAAAACACTATGAAATAATAATTCAACTGTAAAATAAATATCTTGTCCGATATAGTTACCAATATATTTTTTGCCATCTTCATAAAATTGCAACATTTTTGCTTCTAATTTTTGGTCTGGTTTTAAGCAAAAAGCATTCCGTAGAATATCTTTTTCTGTTGGTTTCAAAACAAAATCATCGGCTTCTTGTTCAATATTTTCAGCACAGACGGCCATTAAAACAATGGCGTTTTTTTCTAAAGGGTGAGAAACGACTTTATAAGTAATAATATATTTTTGACCAACTTCTAATGGTTCATTAACGGTGTATAAAATTGCTGTTTCAGGACGATCAGACAGATAATCAAAAATTTCATATTGTCGTAGTGCATTATTTGATTTAATAGAAACTAATTCTGGTGTTGAAACACCTAATAATTCTTTCATTGTTTTTTGTTGACTTTTAGCATTACCTAATAATAAAAGATTATCTTCAATATTTTTTTTTGTAATTAAATATTCTTGATCTCCAAGGATAAAATTAGAAGGAGTTGTTACTGTTTGGTCTCAACTTGAAATAATTTGAATTTGACTTTTATAAATTTTTCCAAGTGTTTTTTGTGCTTCTTTAGCTTCGATTAAGGTTTTAACTGTTGTCTTTGAAACTGTTTTTAAGAATTCAATTTTTGATTTTGTCCGTTTAAATTTTGGTAATGCTTGATAAATTTGACTAAAATTCGCTTTTGTTTGTTGATAAGTTGTAAAATAATTAAAAACATCATCTTTGTTTTGAGGACGAAAAGTTTTAATTATTTTTCAATCAAAAATTTTAACACTTTTTGCTTTTTTTTCTAATAAGAAATTTCCTAATAAATCACTTCCTTCCTCTCCTGCACGGTCATTATCATATCAAATACAAAAATACCGGTCAGCAAAAAATTGATTATTAAATTCGGGAATACGACGTGCTCCACCAGTTAAACAAATTGCTTCTAAGCCCATTGTGCGTGCCATAATCATATCTTTTTCGCCTTCGCAAATAATAATGACATGTTTTTGTTTAGGAAGAGAAGCAACAATATCATAAGGAGCAATTAAACCAGTTGCTGTTTTAAACCCTGAAGCATTAAAAACTTTTGCAGAACGGTTTGTTTTATAATTACGCACATCAATTATTTTTTGATGATAAACAATTGGCACTAAAAGTTCCCCTGTTGGTGTAATTGAGATTAATAATTGTGTTAATACTTTTGGATCAAAATGTTTATAAACTGCATGTTGTTTTTGAAGTGCTGTATCAATTTCAAAATGATATTGAATATCATTTGTAAATAAGTCTGTATATATTTTAGCAGCTTCTGGTGCGATATTTTCATAAAGAATAGCAACTTCATTACTTGTAAATAATTTTTGATGATAATAGTCAAAAAGAGTATCCTCTTGACGATTATAAATGGCAGAACGGTTTCTTTCAATTTTATTTTCATGGGGAATTGGTGAAATGACTGAATAGGCATTTTTACCAACTTTAATTTCAAAATCTTGATTATATTGCCGAATTAATGTTTGTAGATAAGTCATCTTAAAAAGGTTTATAGGAAGTGATAATTGTCAATCACTTCCTATAACAAACTTGCTCCCAGTCCTTTCTTATTTTTTATTATAACTTAAATTGCTGGTTCAAATGTTGCTGAAGGTGTTTCAACAGCACCTGCTTGAGCTTTTGGTGCTACTAATTTCTTTGAAGACAAAACGTCTCATTGAATATTAGCATATTTTTTAGTGATATCTTTTTTATCATCTGCTCAAGTTAATGTTCCATCAGCTAAATTATTCAAAACTTGTGCTGTAAAAAACGCTTCTAAACTTTCTCAAGTTGTTTCACGATTTGGTTCAGCAAAAATTTGTTGAATTTCTGATCAAGTTTTATTATATTTAAACTGATCAACTGTGCCATCAACTTTATAAGTTGTATCACTAATATAAAGGGCAATTGTTTTTCCAATTGATAATTGGAACCCACCAACAATTTCTAATTCCACTAAAACACCATTTCCACCTGAATAAGCGTTTGGGGGTAAAGGTTTTTCATAAGTTTTAATAACCTTATTAAACTTAAATAAATATTTACCAGCAACAATTTCTTTTCAAGGTGCTGCTTTTTGCATTGGTGAATCAGTATTTGGTCACCACGTTGGGTTGACTATTACTTTATTTGTCATGAATTATAACTCCTCCTTTCTCTTTTTTAAGCGCTGTCTGAGCAACTTTTTTAACTTTTACTGCTTGTTGTGCTTTTCAAGCCGCAATTGTGGCCTCAACATTACTTAAACCAGTTTTATGGGGGACTGCATTTTTATTCGAAAATGCATTTTCTTGAGCAACGACTTCGATTGTTTGTTCTTCAACTGTTTTGTTTTTTTCTAAAAACCCAAAAACAGAGGCAAATAACATTCTTTTACCATAAGTTGTTGCTTGTCCGACACATTGAGCAGGACTATTAATATCTAGTCCAGAAATGCGCATTGGAAAAACTTCTTTTGTTTTATGATCACAATCAATAATGGTCATATTCAAAATTGTAGAACACATAAAAGCTTTTTTAGGAATAGTTTTTCCTAAATTATCTTCATGCTTTAATCATGTTTGTTTTTCCATTCAAGAATGATAATTTTCTTTTTCTTGCACATCATGAGTAAAGAAAACTGCTAATTTATATTTTTTAAATAGTGGTTGTAAAAAACTTCACATATAACCAAGTGAAAAATATTTAAAAGTGTTTCCTTTATAATTAACAGCTTTGTCAGGTGTTAATTTTGTTTGATCACGATCTTCCAAAGGCTTATGATAATCTTTAACATCAACCATTTTTTCTTGAATAATTGTTTGAATTAAAATTATTTTTTCATAAATTGTTTCTTTTTTAATTTCTTTTCAATCTTTAGTATCTATATTATTCATTATTTTTTATCCTTTCTTAGACTCCTTGTTTTTCAAGGTTTCGTCTTTTTCTTTCTTCAATAACACCTTTATATTTATTCAAACATTTCAAACATTCGCTAAAAACAATCATTTTTTTAATGATATACATATCATCAAGTTCATAATCGTGCGCAAAAATATTGGGACTACTATCTGTTCCACTTGAAGAATTTGCTCGTTGTCTTTTTTCAACTTCTTGAAAAGCTGAAAATTCAATTGTTAAAGTTGTTCATTCAGCTGAAATAGACCGTGTTAAAAAGTCTGCAATTGTTGAAATTGCCATATCAGCATTCAATAATAAACCAACCATTCGTTCAAATTCTGCTTGTGCTTCTGCTCTAAATTCAGCATCAATGACAGGATAATTTGCAGCCATTAATTCTTTGATTTTAGCTGCTGTGTATTTATATTTCATTATTCTTGTTCTCCTTTCTTAATTGTTAACTTTCAATATGAAACATTGCGAGATTTAGTAAATCTTTGTTCAAAATCTTGAAAAGCTAAACCATTATTATACTTTAATTCCATTGCATGACGAAAACCTTTTCAATCACAAACTGATTTTGAAAAGTCAACCAAAGAATATTTAAACTGATCACCAATCACTAAATTTACTTTTGGAGGTAAATTTTGTTTAATTTCTTGTTCAATTTCTTTGGCTTTGTTTTCCAAAATTTTAATTTGAGCTTTAATTTCACCCAATTCCATAAAAACTGTTGAAAAATCATCATCATTTTCATCTCGTAAATCAATTGCTTCATTGGGATCAACAATTAATTTTGGGGGAATTTTAGCAAGTCAATGTTGAGTAATAAACTTAAACACTTGATCCATTAAATGACTTTGATAATCACGATCGGCATCAATTTTAAGATAACTATAAAGATTAGTTTCTTTATTGAAAAAACCAAGCACTGCAAAAGGTAAAGCAAAAAATCATAAATAATATTGAATTTGAGGGTAATAATCTTTTTTTACTTGCTCAATAAGACCACTTTTTAAACATTTTGCCTCAAAAATACCAATTGTTTCTTCACTTTCTTTATCAATTAAAAAACCATCAATATTGCAAGATAAGCGTTGATTTTCCTCTTGATCAGGAATAAAAGTTCTTTTATCAACTTTAATTTTATACGGTAAATCTTTTGGTAAATGTTCAACAATTTTGCTTTCCATTTCTGTTCCAAAAGCCATTGCTGCTAAAATATGGTCTGAAAAAAACATTTTCTTACCAAACACTTTTTCTTCATACAAAGTTACAGGACTATCTAATAATCGTCTTAACTGTGAACCTGAAATTGTTGTCTGTCAATACTTTTGTTTTTCAGTTTCTGTTAATTCTGTTTCTTTAACGGCAACCCATGAACCGTTAATTAATGTTGTTGATGGAAGTTCTTTTCCAGCAAAAATTTTATCCATTAGAAACCTTTAACTTCTTTCTTTGTAATTGTAAGATTTGGAATTGATAAAACTTCACCTGTGTCTCGGTAAATACGCTTTACAATAGTCATAATATCAGGGTTTAAAATTACAACTGGTACTTTTTGACCATCAACAAGCACGCTTGGAACTTTTGTTTTAAACTCTTCATCCAAAACAATTGATCATTCTGTTCTTGTTTTTAGTCCCGTGATTTTGGTCGGTGGAGTAATAATTTCTTCCACAACTTCATGGGTTTCAATAATTGGTTCCTGCACTCCAGCTGCTTTTTGAGCTTCAATTTCTTTTTGACGAGCAGCTTCTTTTGCTGCTTCTTCGGCTCGTTGTGCTGCTAATTTAGCTTGATATTCAGCTTCTTTAATCGCTGATCAATCTGACAATAATTTCAATAAAGTATCTCGATTACTTTTTGTATAACCAAATACTTTCTTTTCAAACTCTAAAATTGGCCGACGAGCAGCATTCAAAATATCTTTTAATTTTTTAGCATTTTTTAAGCTGCTCTTTTCATACTCAACATTTTCTGCTTTTAGAGCAACAATTCCTTTCATTTCCTCATCATTTTTAATCGGGGTTAAGACCTTAATTTTACTATTAATAAGGTCTGAACCACCTTTAAAAGTGGTGTTATTTTCTACTCAAAGTTTAACTTCATTTTCAATCACTTTTGGATCGTTAATGTCAAACTTTATCACTGATAACTTCTTTTCTTCTGACATAATTTTTATGTCCTTTCTTTTTTATAATCAAAAATATCTTTTGATTTAAAACTATTATACATAATTTTTATAAGAATGTTTTTGATTATTTTCTTTTTTTCATTTTTTTACGAACTTTTTCTTGCTTTTCTCAAATGCCCTCAACTCAACATCCGACTGCCCGCGCCAACTCAGTAGTTTGTTTAATATAACAATCGCGACATAACTCGGTTTCTCGTTCGTTAAAAGTAACATTCAATAAAACGCCAGAATTTTGACAATCATTGCATTTTCCTTTTTTCGCTGTTCAAACAGAAATATAAATTTTAAACATTAAACTTACTCCTATGTTCGTCGCAATAATGAATAATTGATTGTTCGGTCATCTTTCAGTTTGCTGTTTTAAGGCAATCACCGGTGGAACAAATATGATATTCTTTTAGTTTAATCATTATTCCTTAATCAATTCTTTGTCTTTTTAATTAATCAAAAAAGTTTTGATCCTCTATATCAGAACCAATGAAATTTCTTTTTAATTCTTTGGCCAATTCTAAAATCAAATAACTACCAGCGCACGGATCAAGAATAAAATCATCAGTTTTAGTAGATGTCTTTATTAGCTCGGCTTGCAATCTCTTCGGTTTTGTGTGTGGATGTATTTTTTGAATAATTTTTTCACTTCAAACATCTCTAATATTCTTGACAAATCAATGATCCTTGGCTTTAGTAGGTTTTTTTTGTAATATAAGAACATATTCGCATTGTTTTCTTGTTCGGTATCCCATTCCCATTCTTTCTTTGTCTCATGTTATTAAATCTACAGTTTTAAAATTAGTTTCTTTTATTCATGCTTGTATTCCCTCACATAAATGAAATTTATCAATTCAAAGAAACAAATAAGAACTTTTTTTAGAGACACGGTCTATTTCTTGAATAAACTCAATAATTGTCTCTTCTGACATTTGTTTTAATAAAAATCTTTTTTTTTGTCTTTCACCTTCATTTCCGTATTTCATTTTATCCATAATACCACGATATTGAGGGTCAAAAAAAGTAGCACTAATGCTTTCGTCTTTCAATGTTTTTAATAATTCAAGACCATCTGTTTGGTTTTGAGAATTAATTTTAAATTTACTGTTTGTTGTTTTAAAAATCATTATGAATTAGCCTTAATTTATTCAGTGGGTTTCCTTCAAAATGCACAAATGGATCTCGGTGTGCTCACCCTTGGCATCAATCACAAATTGGTTCTTTAAATTTTTGATTTTCTAAGGTTCATAATATTCATTTTGAAAAAAATTGATTTTTAAAATTGTTTGTATATTTATGTAAAGTATCTTTATGGCAATAACAACATCAAATCTTATAACCATAAAAGCCAGTTTGTAAATTAATAATATAATCAATTATTTTTAATTGGTAACATTTTTGATAAAAATTAAGATAAGTCATTATTTTTTGTCCTTTTTTCTTGTTTTTATATAACCCTCTTCATCCACAATAAGTACTATTTCCAAGGCTTAATTCTCCACAATATTGACAAAAATCTTTAAATGTTTTTTTCATAATATTTTTTGGAGGAGGGAGTTGGAATCGAACCAACATTACAAATTAACGATAACTTGTAACCCTACCAAGGGAACCCATGGAGCGAAAGAAGGGAATCGCACCCTCAACTTCTGTTTGGAAGACAGGAGTTTTACTATTAAACTACTCTCGCAATTGGTTGTAGGGGTCGGAATTGAACCGACGACCTTCAGGTTATGAGCCTGATGAACTACCACTGTTCTACCCTACATAATGGGGTGAATGGTGGGAATTGAACCCACGAATACTGGAATCACAACCCAGTGCGTTAACCACTTCGCCACACCCACCATATGGTACTGAAAAAGAGACTCGAACTCTTAACGCCTTAAAAGGCACTAGTTCCTAAGACTAGCGTGTCTACCATTCCACCATTTCAGTATGGCATAGAAAACAGGACTCGAACCCGTATAAGTGGTTTTGAAGACCACTGTCCTACCAGTTGAACGATTTCTATAACTTATTATAATAATAATACAACTATTATAACATTAAATTTGGTAGTGCATAAAGAAGTTGCATCTCTATCGTCCCGTTATCGGCGGGGTGCTCTACTGTTGAGCTAATGCACCATATGGAAGCGTCTACGAGATTCAAACTCGTGAATACCGGATTGAAAGCCCAGCGTGTTAGGTCTCTTCACCAAGACGCCAAATGGTGGCCACAGACAGATTTGAACTGCCGACGCTTTGCGCTTCAAGCAAACGCTCTACCACTGAGCTATGCGACCTAAAAAATGGAGGTATTGGTTGGGATCGAACCAACGATCGGAGCTTTGCAAACCCCTGCCTTACCACTTGACTACAATACCGTGGCACCCGATCGAAGATTTAAACTCCGAACCCCTGCAGTAGAAATGCAGTACTCTGTCAATTGAGCTAATCGGGTATGGCGTTCTGTGTAGGACTCGAACCTACAACCAATTACTTAACAGGTAATCGCTCTACCAGTTGAGCTAACAAAACAAATGGCTGGGAATGATAGATTTGAACTACCGTGTCGTGGGATCAAAACCCACTGCCTTTCCACTTGGCTAATTCCCAATAATGGTACCTAATTTCGGACTCGAACCGAAAAGAACAAATGTTCGGCAGATCTTAAGTCTGCTGTGTTTACCAATTTCACCAATCAGGCATGGCATCCTCCTGAGGACTTGAACCCCAAACCCCCTGTGCCGAAAACAGGTGCTCTTCCAATTGAGCTACGAGGATAAATGGTACCGAAAACCGGACTCGAACCGATAAGAAATCGCTTTTGAAACGACCGTGTTTACCAATTTCACCATTTCGGTATGGTACTCCCTAAGGGACTCGAACCCCTATTTATCGGTTAAAAGCCGACTACTCTACCATTGAGTTAAGAGAGTGAATGGCGGATAATGAAGGAGTCGAACCTCCGCACGCTTTCGCGTCTGACTGTTTTCAAGACAGTTCCCTTCGGCCTCTTGGGTAATTATCCAATGGCGGACAATGAAGGACTCGAACCTTCGCACGCTTTAACGCCTAACGCATTAGCAATGCGTCCTCTTTACCAATTTGAGTAATTGTCCGTGGTATTCTGTATTGGAATCGAACCAATGACCTCTTACTTGTAAGGAAAGCGTTCTCCCAACTGAACTAACAGAATGAATTGGCGGAGCTAGCGAGAATCAAACTCGCGATTGTTACTAGACAGGTAGCTGTGTTATCATTACACTATAGCTCCAAAAAGCGCATGTTGCGGGAATCGAACCCGCATCTCTTGACGGTCAAGTGTGTTACCTTTAGACACAAAGTCCTTACACCAAACATGCATGGTCGGAAAAGAAAGATTTGAACTTCCAACTTCTCGGTCCCAAACCGAGTGCTCTACCTGTTGAACTATTTCCCGTGGTGGATCTAATTGGAATCGAACCAACGACCTTCTGATTGCAAATCAGACGCTCTCCCAGCTGAGCTATAAACCCGAAAAATGGTGGGCAAGAAAGGATTCGAACCTATGTATTCTTGATGAAAACTGATTTACAGTCAGTCGCGTTTAACCACTTCGCTACTCACCCATGGTGCTGAATATAGGACTCGAACCTATAACTGCCGCTTACAAAACGGATGCTTTGCCAATTAAACATAATTCAGCATAACTAATAACTATATCATAAAAATAATACAACTGGATCTAAAGAATATTTTTTTTTAATCATTTGCAAAAAGCGACCACTACCCCTATTTAATTAATTTTTTTATAAAACTATTTATAATAGTTTTATTACTATTATATATATATTATTTTTTATAATACTATTTATAATAGTATTATTATTATTATATATTATATTATTAGTCATTATATTATCTCGTAATAAAACTATTATAAATAGTTTTATATTTTTAAGTTATTATAGAAGGGTTTTTTTTTCTTTAGTGTTTACCTATTAACCTTAGTTAAAATGTTCTTTATATGACCTTTATTGACTATCCTTAGTCATCTCTCTTAGCTAACTCTCAATACTCTGGGTTCAGTTCAGGATATTGTGGAGTTTCGTTGTGTAGTTTTTCTTGATATTTTCAATCTAACAATAATCTAAAATCAATAAAAGGTAATGCTCTTAATTGAAAAATAAATTGGAACATTCTTAATAAAGTGTCTTTAATAAATTCACGATCATTGATATCAAAAATAATTGGTTTAATTTCTATTGTTTTGTTTTCAAAATGCTTTATATCTTTTTTTGAAAAAACAGTTACTTGGTTGAGCTTTAAAAATAAACGACTTCAATCATCTTTTTTTCTGGAAAAATAAAGTTCAGATTTGTATATAGCTAAATAAATACGATAACTTTTCTCTTTTTGGGATAAAGAATTACTTATTTGTTGATATAGTTGTTCCGTTTTTTGATCGATTAAAAGGCCTTTATTAAATTCTTGACAAACTTTAACATATGCAATAAAAAGACTTTCAAATAGCGCTCATTTTGTTTCCCTCGAACATTTCATAACTGGAAAGATATGTTTTCTGCGCTTAAATCGATAGCTATTCACAAATGTGCGGTGAAAATATTTATTCATATGCTTTTTTTAATGCTTGTTTTTCTTGATTAATTTTATCATATTCAAGTCCTAAATTTTTTGTAAACTGTTTAATTTCAATGACATTACTCATAAACGCTCATCAACAAATTTGTGCGAAATCGTTAATACTTAAATAAAGTTGAAAAATTTCGAAATAACGATTTTGATAGCGGGGATCAAAAAATTGTTTTCTGCGGAATTTTAAGTTCTTTTCATCAATATAAATTTGATTGATTGATTTTTTAAAATATAAAACGTTCGCTAAATTAGTTAATTCTCTTCATGTTTTATGAAATTCCAGTCGTTCATTAATATAAATTAAATTTGTTTTTCGTAGTCATCTTTTTTCTTGTCCTTTTGAAACAGCATTTTTACGGTCTTTTAATTTTTGACTATCTTTTTTTAAATCTTGTCAATATTTCACCATTGACTTTGACATCTTTGCTTTATGTTCTGGTTTTTTCACTTTTAATATTGGTTTTTTCTTTGACAATATACTTTTAACATTTTGGCATCGGCTAGATCTTGGTCGTCTTCATCCATTAAAGCTTTTGTTAATGCTTTTTTCTTTGCTCTTTTTAGGCTCTTACAACTTTCGGTTAAATATTTTGTGCCAAGAACTTCTTTACTGACAGTTGTTTCATATTCAATATAACATTCAACATCAATATTATTTCAAGGCGCAAGAAACCCTTTAACAATTCCTAAATAGTATCCTCTTAAAAAAGATAATTTATTTGAAGTTAGAATATTGCCCTTCATAAATGGCACATTATAAGTGATAAATTTAACAGAAGATTTAGCAAAATAAGCACTCTCTTTAACTCAATTTTTTAATATTGAAATTAAAAAAGCATTAATTTCCGGCATTTTGCCAGCTGCTTGATTAATTTCTTGTTGTCATTTACCATCAATCTTATTTTGAATAATAATTCCACTGCGCGTTGCAACATCACCATAAATATATAATTCATGCTTATAAGCACATTTATCCATAATAGTTTGTCATTATACATAATTATTTGTATTATTATGTTTTAGATCGTATCCTTTTATATTCTTTTACAAAATCAGATGTAGAAAAGCCTTTTATTTGAGTATTACTTTGGGACAACTTATCATAGTCAATTTTTTTTAAAATATTTAAAATTTTTTTATTTTTAGCTTTTATAAAAAAATATTGCCTATTTTTAACTAAATCTTTAGGGTCAGTAATTATTTCTTTATAGTTATAATAACCTTGTCTATAACTTGCAAAATCTCATCCGTATTTTTTTTTATCAAAATATTTTAGCGTATTTTTTGTATTATTGTGAATTCAAGTTTGAAAATCAAGGTGCCTTATTTGTGGTGCTTTTTTTATTCTTAAATCTTTTGCGTAAGTTGTTTTTGTCGTTCAAATTTGAAACACACACCTGACAACATATTCTTTACCATTTAGTATGAAAGAATTATTAGGTAGCTGTTGTGAATGTATGAGTTTAGCATTTATATTTATTTGTTTTTGAATCATATATCTATTAAACATATTTGGGAATATCATTGCTACATAAGGAGATTCATTTAATGCTTTGTTTAAAAACTTTAAGGCCTTTTTTCCTCTTTTTCCAAATGGTGGGTTTCCGATAATTATTCTTTCTTCTACAAATTTAATTTTTTTAGTTAAATAATTAGTTTTAATAATTCCCTTTGCTTTAGGATCTAAGTCATAAGCTTTTATTTTTTGTGAACTGATATTTTGTTTGATTAAAGAGTTGATAAAGTTACCTGTACCTGCTGAAGGTTCAATATATTTTCATTTCTTAGCAGATGGTAATAGTTCTAATATTGTTTTAACTATTTCATCCGAAATCGATGATTTTGTATAAAATTGGTCTAACATTTATAATTTGTCATTATAAGCAATTATTTGTATTATTAGGAATGCAAGGAGTTTCAGGAGTAAATCAACCTTTATCATCATCTGCAAAATATCAAAAGAAAAGTTTGACATATGACATTTGAATGCGACGGCGATAACGACCATCTGATCGTCGATTAAAAAAAGGTGTTAAGAACAAATCTTGATACATTCCACGATATTTATTTAGGCAAGCATTCATTTTTTTAATATTCTTGTCAGACGCCTCTAAATTGGCATAAAAACGCACATTATGCCTTGCACTTTCTTTAACTTTGTTATTTGGGATATTTCGACCTTTTACAAAACGAATACGTTTACTTCCAGTGCTATCAATTGTAATAATACCTCAATTACCAAATTCAACATTCATTTTTAATTTTCATCATGGTTCTGTTAATTTTTTATTAAAATATTTACAATTATCAATAAACATAAATAATGATC
>JACSEK010000010.1_pt1 | contig 39320 bp, 39 predicted proteins | sample 8225431 | NCBI WGS metagenome assembly JACSEK01 (sample SAMN15704673, study PRJNA253121) | viral metagenome | isolation source: viral DNA from sea star tissue collected in USA, Olympic National Park... | host: Pisaster ochraceus | collected 2013 | reverse complement strand
GGGTGTTTTTTTCGTGCGTAGGTATAAAAGATGGTGGTGCGGGGCAGGGGGGGGTGGCCCCCCGGCTGCTGCCGCTGCCCGGCTGCGCCTGCTTGGTTGCTGCTTGCTGGCCTAGCTCGCTTGCGCTCGGTTGGTCACATAGATGGCTGGGTATGTCATCCTGCTCAGGCTCAAAATCCAGCAATGACTGAGGTGTAAAAAAGGGCTGCTTTGCGGCTCCCGTTGATTTGGTATCAGTGGGTCTGCTATCTTTCAGCCCTTTATCTATAAGGGTTTCCGGTTCTGGCTCTGCTGTTTGTGTCATGTCTGCGTCATGACTGGCGCTCGGTAGCCTTGATAAAGCACTGGCTAGGATGTTTTTAGACTGGCTGTTCTGGCTGTCATTCTCCTTAATGGATACCTGTGCCCAAATCTTTATCACATCATTGCCCTGCCCTGCCTGAATCATATCTGACACAATCATTGCAGCGGTGTCGGCTGCTGCTTCCTCCAGATCGGTACAACTAACGTGCTCCGGGTACTTCATCCGGCCAGCATGAGCCAAACCTTTTGTAATGGCTGCTGATATAAGTCGCCGGGTCTGGCTGATTCCACCTTGTGGCCTGCCTGCACCCAATCTTGCGCCGCCTCGTATAGTCATTTGAATTCGTTTGATTACCTCCAGTTGCTCCATGCCTGCCTGAAGGTGAAATCAACCTGATGAATGAAATTGCCGATCTGGGAAACAAACTCGGAAACCTGATAAACCGGATAGAGTGCTTTGACAAAGAAGAACCTGATCCGCATTGGTTAGCCGTTAGCACGACCCATCTTCAGATTGGCATTATGTGTCTGAAAAGATCCATCGGTAAGCCAGAGAATTTCTGATTGAGCTGGCAACCACAACAGCACGCCACTTGCAGGCTGATGACTCAGGATGAAGCTTTAGCCTGGTACTGGCCGGAAGGGGCAGGGCATGTTCTCAGCTCTATGCCTTCTGACGAACAGAGCATGGCGCAACTATCATGGATGCTGCAACGCTGGCGGCTTGATCCTGTATGTTTTTCGGTAGAGGCATTGCAGGCAAAGCTTATGCCCTATCAGGCGGCGGCTTTGCTCGATCTGGCTGACTGTCCGGTAGAACTTTACCAGTTCTACCAGTGCGATCCGGAAAAACCCAAACGACAAGTTTTGATTCCATCCGGTCACGGTCTGGGTAAAACCCGATTGCTGGCGGTGGGTATTCTCTGGATGCTGGTGACACACATGTTCAGTCATAGCCTTTGCACGGCTCCCAGTTCCAGCCAGTTAACCGGACGACTCTGGTCAGAGATCCGCAAACTATTCCGGCGGTTACGGGAGTTCTGGCCAATGATTGCGGAAGACTGGGAGATACAAGGCAGTTCCATCATACATACTAACCCTGACTATGGTGACTGGAATGCCGTAGCCAGAACCGCAAGACCTGAAAAACCTGAAGCCCTGCAAGGGGCTCACGCCCTTGATGACGATGACGCAGACGGTCAACTGGCCGATATATTCGGAACAGAAACAAACACTGCAGCCACTGGCGGCATACTGGTTGTTATAGAAGAAGCCAGTGGTGTGGATGACAGCATACGCAAAACCCTTGAAGGCGCACTGTCTGAAGAAGGGGCAAGGTTACTGGCTCCGGGCAACCCCACCCGTCCCGATGGCTGGTTTTCCGAAGATATGGAGCGTACCGATCGCTACGCAGTTCACACCCTAGATTGCCGTCAGTCCAATCGGGAAAAAACCTATCAACTGCCCTTCAGGGACACTGCCGGAACTATTCACCAGTTAACCATGAACGGCTTTGTCTCTCCCCGCTATTGGCAAAACATACTGGATGAATGCGACGGCGACGATGACGCCGATTATTTCCGAGTTCGGGTAAAAGGCCAGAAACCAAGATCTGCCCAGTTCAGCATTATCAAAGATCATTGGGTAACATCGGCACAGGCAAGAGCCAACGATCCGGACAGTATCAATGACCCCGTTATCATCGGGCTGGACTTTGGTTTGACCAGCGACAAACACGGTATAGCGATTCGGCAAGGATTCAATATGCTGGATGGCAACGAATGGCTACCCAAAGAAGACCCCGAACAAGTAACACTGGAAGCAGCCCAACGGGGCATTGATGCACAAGAGCTATTCAACGCTCGCTACATCATAGGCGACAGTAACGGCGTAGGTCGTGGGGCTATGGAATATCTCACCAAATATTATCGGGAACATCCCAGACTTCGGGTAAAAGTCATTCACTTCAATGCAGGGCAAGGCGCACTGGACAGCAAGCGTTATAACCGGAAAAGGGATGAAATGTGGCACAAGTACGGGCGTAAATGGATTGCTAACCCCCGTTGTTCACTGCTGAATGTTCCCGGACTCAAACGACAGCTTACCGCTCCCCAGTTTGAAGAACGCAACAACGTCATTTTTGTAGAAAGTAAACGGGAATTAAAGAAGCGGGATATAGAAAGCACCAACCTTGCTGACTCCCTGTTAGAAACACTTATGATTCATGTGCCTGCTACAGAACCGGAACCCAGAGAACAGGAGTCGAAAACTACTCCAACCATTTTTCAGCAGCACTTTGACCGGCTGGCACGATTGAAAGAGTCCAATGAGTTTATTCGCTGAGGTGTATAGATATGAAAAACAGTATCGGCTTGAATCAAAAGAAAAATCAGACTGACATCGAAAACATGACCAATGATGAAATCTTATTGAGCATTCATAAAAACATGAAAGAAACCATCAAAATATTACATGGAATACACAAAATGTGTGAAAAATACCGTGAAGAGTATCAGGCGCAATGAAAATCACCGACGACACCTGGCGAAAACGAATAGACGCCGCCCGAGAACGCCGGGAACCCTATGAAGAAATCTGGCAACACTATTGCCAGCTTCATGGCGATTCAGAACAACTGGTTCTGTCCGGCGATCATGACCGCATAGTTGAGCTACCCACCGGCGACCGGATCAGGCTGGGGCTGGTCTTCCGCAATATTGAACAAACTCTGGGTTATCTGGAAATGGATGACATTGGTGTCACTGCCAGAGCCACCAGTTACATGCGCCCACTGGATAACATCGACACCAACAATGAAGCCGTTGTTGAACAGGCTATTTACGACAGTATGAAAAGCTCCGGGCTGGTTGGTGGCCCGGAACGTATTGACCGGATCAAACTGGACGCCCTGTTAGTAGGGCACAGTGTCAGCTTTAGTTGGTGGAGAGTGCTGGAGGAAGAGATTGAAACGGAACGTATACCGATTCTTGTGGAGAGTCAGGAGAAAGACGGCACACTTGAACCGAAAACCGATAAGAAAGGAGAGCCGGTATTTCAGCCGCAAATGGAGACAGTCACCCTATGGGAAGGCATGGTAGACGAACGGATCAGCCCTCTGGAATTTCTGGTATCCAGTACGGCCACCAGTATTGATGAATCCCACTGGCTGGGCTATGAACGCATAGTAAGGCTGGACGATCTGAAAGACGATCCCCGTTATGCAGGCTTGCCGCAAAATCTTAAAGGCGGCTCTTACGAAATCAAAACCCTGCAAGGCGAGCGAGGCCCGGACGGGACTGATTACTTTATGGAAGACAGCGTAAAGCTGATTACTGTCTGGGACAGGCCAACCCGAAACCTGATAACGTTTCTGGAAACAGGACAACGCAAGAACAGACACCCGAACGATGCAAAGCTTGACCACCACAATGAATCCTCAGAATCGTTTATCCGGCTTAAACAGGTTCAGTTTCCGGTAGAATTTGATAACCCGCAGGACAGCCCCTTTGCCATTTACATTCCCATACCGGCAAACGATCACCCGTTCGGAATCAGTCAGGTAGAACATATCCGCAATCCGGCACTGGAAAGCGATATGCTCCATACCCGTTTTGCCAATCTCAGCAGAGAACAGAAGCGTGCCTGGCTGTACGACAAAAACAAGGTAGATCAACAACAGGTTGACGACTTTCTTAACGGCAAAAAAACACTGGGCGCTATCGGGCTGGATGTTCAGGACGGTGAAGATATTTCCAGAGTCTTCAAGGATATGCAGTCTATCAATATTCCCGATAGTCTGCTCAACGCCGCTACCATTTCAGAAGATATTGTTCGTAAAAATTCAGGCGTAGCAGAAACTCCCTTTGGTGGGACAGAAACCGCTACCGAATCCGAAAATCAAATGATGATCGGGCAAGCTCGTGTTAATCGAAAACGAAACCGGCTGTTCACCTTTCTGGAAAGAGTGGCGCAAATCCACTTAGCCTACCTGCGAACATTTGCTTCGTCCGGCTCCACAGTACGGGCAACCTTAGCCGATGGTACAGAAGCCCTGTTACCCTACGGCAGAGAAGCCTTTGACGGACGTTTCTACGTCAAGATTGAGCCCGGAGGTGGCCCATCTTCCATCAGCCCGGTACGTCAAAAAATGCTGGTCGAAGCGGTGGGTATGGTCAGCGGCGCAATGGGCCCGAAAGCCAGCCTGTTACTCTATCGGGAAATCCTCACTCAAATGGATATTCGCAACGTCAACGGCATACTGCAGGCTGCCAGAGAGTTTATGATTCCCCCACCTGCACCGCCAGCCCCTCCAGCTGGCGCACCACCACAGGGAATGCCATCGGGTGCACCGCCCAGTTTGCCAAACCCTAATCAAATGACCAGTCCTAATGTTATGGGAGCGGCAACCAATGTCTTCGGATAACGTCTTTGGATAATAAGTTTCGGAGAAATTTATATGTATACCCCAAAGCACTTTGACGTACAGGAGTTGGTTCCACAATCCATCTACGACCTTCGGGGACCACAGGCCATAGAACTGATTGACGAAAGAGTATTGATTACACTGGACAAACTTCGTGAAGTATTTGGCGTCTGCACTGTCAACAACTGGATATTTCAGGGCGATTTCTCACAGTCTGGCCTACGAACGGTAGAAGCCCCGGAATACAGCCCCACCAGTCAGCATACTTTTGGCCGGGCGATGGATTGCAAATTTCGAGATAACTCTGCTCAGGAAATCCGGCTAAGAGTCACTGAAAATAAACCCCTGTTCCCCTACATCACCTTTATAGAAGACGATGTAAGCTGGTTTCACTTTGATGTTCGCAACTGCGAGCGTATTACCCTCTGGTCACCCACTACCGGACTGGCAAAAATTGTATGAAAATCACGATCAGTCTTGCACAAATAGGTGCTACAGCTCTGGTTGTTCTGAATATCTTGCTGGTTGCACTAGGGGGTTGGCTACTGAACAGAATCTGGGAAAACACCATAGAATTCAGAAACGAAACCGATGGTGAATTAAAAAAACTGAGAAGTGAACTGGCGCAGTTTCGGGTCGATCTCTCTTCAGGCTATGTGACTCAAGAGAGTTTTAATGATTACCGGGCGCAGGTCACAGAATCCATCAGGTACATAGACAGCAAGTTTCCACTGCCCTCCCATAATCCCCCACCATCTTCTCAATAGACCTTGACAGACTACCGCTATCGTCTAAATTTGTTGCTGTTATATCCCCTTAAAGTTGTCGTTTACATATATGTCTGATCATGGTGAAAGTCTGGGATCGTCCCCGGAATCTTCCGGGGACTCTTTTTCAGAAACAGGCAGTCATTCTGATATACCCTCAGATACCACAGGGAGTTCAGAAAGCCTGACCGCCCGTATAGAGAACGCCATGAATCGGGCTGTTGAACAGTCCGAAAGTAACGACAATTCTACAGGAACCACTGAAGGCAAGCGTCAAATTGAGGATTCTGAATCATCATCGGGACAAGCGGCCACGGCTGACAATGCTTCAGGTAATAAAGCTTCAGGCGACAGCACCCCACCACAGGATGAAACGGATACACTCAGTTCAGGAGCAAACGACGGAACAAGCGGTCAGTCTCACAAGACTGACGACAGCACTCCAGCCACTGCTAATGAAAAGCAGCAGTCGTTAACCCCACCTGACAATTGGCCGGAAGACCGCCGGAAAGCGTTTGAAACGCTGCCCGACACAGGCAAGTCCGTTCTTATGTCCATTAATAAGGACATGGAGAAAGGGCTTAAAAAGTCTTTCGACAAACTGGCGAATGATCGTAAACAGATAGAGTCCAGCTTTGGTCTGGAAGCCGAACAGCTAAAAGACCTTGCAGACCGTTACCAGACATTCCAGAAAGATCCGGTAGCCACCATCAGCCAACTGGCCGAAGAAGCGGGCATTGAGGTTTACTTTAATCAGCAAACCGAAGAAATCCCCGAATTCGATAGCCAGGCGGATCTGGTGAAGTGGCTACAGAATCAGAGCCGTAACGAGGCACGACAGGCCGCCGCCACCGAAGCCAAAGCATTGAAAGATCAGCGTCATCAGGACGAAGTGAAACAACGGATGGAGCAGGAATTCGCTCAGGCGTATAAAGCCCATCCCGATCTTTCTGATCATAAAGACGCTGTGATTAAATACATCTCTGGTTTCAACTTGCCGGTTGAAATGGCGTACCGGCTGGCGACCTACGAAGGCTTGACCCAACTGGCACAGAATGGGCACTCCACGAAAGCCGAACTGGATAAGGCCAGGAGCGAGCTTGAGAAACTGCAAAAACTGTCCACCATGCCCCCCGGCAGACCGGACGGACGCAGCCAGAAGCAGCGAGCCAACGGGCTGGATATGTTTGAGTCCGCTTACACAGCGGCAGAAAAAGCGATCACTCGCCAGTCGTCATAGAAGGAGCCTGTCGGACTTAAGCGTCCGTAGCGAGGATTGCGAGAAATTGAGGATAAAAATTTCTGATTCCGAGGAGAATAGCGTGCTATTTGACGAGGGAGCAGGTGTTTTTAGACCAATTTATCGTAACCGCAGTAGGACAGTCTTAAGTCCGGCAGGCTCCCCAGCTAAGGTGTACGACTATGGCAGCTGTACCAGGCCACCCAAGACGGCACGATTTGCCGTTATTTGCAGGCACTGAAGATACGGAAGATATGTTCCTGACCACCATGCAGGAACTGGATAAGGAGATCGTTAACGAATTGAAGGTGGATCATCCCCTCTGGGAATACCTGCAAAACAAAAACCTGATTAAATATCAGGCCGATATATCCACCAATATCACCATACCCTTGCTGGATAAACCCAACTCCACGGTAAAAGACTTTACCGGCTACGATGATGCTGATCTCACTCCCATGGATGCTTTAAGTGAAGCAACCTTTCTCTGGGGACATGTTGCCGGAACTCAGATGTATAACCGTGAAGAGATGGTTAAAAACTCTGGTAAGTACAAGCTCATTGATCTGGTAGAAACCAAAACCCTGCAGCTGAAAGAGTCGGTTAATAACCACTTTGCTGAAAAGCTCATCGGCAATCAGGATAGCAATGGTCGTACCATTATGGGGCTGGGCCGCATCCTGCAGAAAGATGCTATTTGTGGTGGCATTAATCCGACAGACACCGGTTTTGGTTACTGGAATCCCCATGTTCCCATGAAAGACCCGGATAGCAGCACCAAATATTCACTGGCTGACGACTACCGGGCAGCTATGCGGAAACTGCGCCGGGATTGCACCACTAACAAAATGTCACCCGACGTTTACTTTATGGGTGAAGATGTCTGGGATAAGCACTGTGACTTTGTAGAAGGCAAGAGCGTTATCCACCTCACCAAAGAACAGGCTGATAAATTTGCAGGCTACGAAATGCTCATTGATAACGGGCGTTTCTATATGTACGACGAAGATCTGCCACCCAAAACCGTCTGGGCATTCAACTTCAAAAACCGGGGCGTTGAACTGCGTATCCACAGGGATACCAACTTCAGCTTCCAGCCCTGGGAAAACACCGGCGGGAAAATCCAGACCAAACACCGGCACTGTTTACTCTATGCCGCTGTTGTTTGCCGCAAGCGCAACCTGAACGGCTTGCTGGAATTCTCGTAACCGTCTCCGAAAGGAGTAGCCAGTCGGTAGAAAAACTTTGTGTTGCGACTTGGGATACCGCTACCGATCTGGCTGTTTAATCAACTGCTTACTGAAAAAAGTAGTGCATCAATGGCAGAAATGATAGACCCCGGCTATCCGGAACCCGATCCCGAACGGGCAAAGCGCATTGTCAGTGACGTTATCACCCTGATGAAACTGAGCAACGATGAAGCCACCCGAACCAAAGTGACTCGCTGGCTTGGTTTGACCCTGTTCAAAGCCCAACGGTTAAACCGTCTGCCCTGGTGGTTTGCCCGTCGGTTGTTTGCCTGCATGGTTTATGAAGGGCAGGATGTGTTCGACCTGCAAGGCGGCGATTCACAGGAGGGGCTTGACAAAATCATCAGCCTCTATTGCCCGAAAAAACTGGGTATGAAACCCATCGGGTTTATTCTCGACCATCGGGCAGAACACAACTATCAGTTTAATCTGGGCGAGCCTGCTTTCTACGCCATTCACGGCGGCAGAATCCATCTATGGCCAGCGCCGGATAAAGAAACATTACTGGTTATTACCTACAGTATTCCCGTCACTGCCAGCATAGCGCCCCCTGAATGGGAGGGTTGTCTGGTAGACGGCATTATCGGTTTTTACGGCAAATATTTTGACCAGTCCGGCATGTTAGAAAACCCAGGCGAATTTAATCAGCGATTTATGGCAGGCATAAAAGCCAGCCGAAACGAACACTTTGATTCCGAATCGTTTGAACGGCAGGTTCACTGCGATATAACCCATAGCGGACTGACCAGCTTTAGAGCCTATGCCGAAACCAGTACCGCAAGTCCGGAAAACGCCATTATTAAACCTGCTTACGATGGCGCACCGGGGCAAATTCAGATACTGGCAGAGTCTGAACTGATGAAACAGAACCAGCGGGGCACACCCATTGCCCAGATTCCGGGAGACTAGCCATGAGCCTGACCTTTAGCCGGGAAGAGATGCTATCCGAATTCGACAGCGGCAGTATTCCCCGAAGCATGTACTGGCAAGAACTGCTCAATGTGTTGTACGACATTGACAGCCAGATAGATAACATCACCCTGTTGCATGATGATGTAGTGGTCAAACACGGTGAAATCACCACCTGGCATCAACAGGTTAGCCAATGGTATGGCCAGATAGACCTCTGGCAACAGCAGGTATCCACCAATACCCAACAAGCCAGCCAGAGCGAACAGAACGCCAAAACCAGCGAACTGGCTGCAAAAGCCAGTGAAACAAAAGCCGGTGACGAAGCGGATCGGGCAAAGCGGGAAGGCGAAACCGCTATTGTCAATATTCAGACAGAAAGCACCACTCAAATTGGTTACATCACCTCAGCGGGTAACAGTCAGGTCAGCCGTATTCAGGCCGAAGGCGATTCCCAGTTTGGCAGGGCAAAAACTCAGGCAGACCGGGCAGAGAGTCTGACCAGTCAGGCCGAAGACTATAAAACCGAAGCAGAAGATTCAGCGTCCAGTGCCAGCCAGTCAGCCACCCTTGCAACCAACAAAGCCAGTGCCGCTTCAGGTTCTGCGACACAGGCATCATCCAGTGCCAACAACGCACAACAGGCACAATCCACCGCACAACAAGCCAGCAATGCAGCACAGCAGGCCAGCACCGACACCACAACCACCAAAGATCAGGTAGAAAACCAGATCATTCCGGTGTATACCGATGTTATCCGCACTCAGGCCATTCTTCGGGACATGTCCAACGGCGTACAACAGGACGCCAGAGACGCAAAAACCAGTGCCGCCAGCGCCCTTGCTTCTGAACAACAAACCGAAGCGAACCGCCAGCATATTGATCAGCAGAAACAATCGGTTGATAGCAACAGCAAAACCGTTGCTGAGAACACTCAAATCGTTCTCGACAACACCGCCACAGTTCAAAATTCTGCCGCACAGGTCGCCGCCGACAAAAACCATATTGACCAACAGGTCATCACCGTTAATGCCGATGCGGGAACCGCACAGCAGGCCGCCGAACAGTCACAGGGCATTCTCGATGAAATCAGTCAGTTTGTGATTGGCGGAGCCACCAACCTGATACGAACTCAAACCATTGTCGTTGAACGACATGGCTTTAACTAGGAGCCAAGCTTATGGCCACAATGGACGAACTGGTAAAACAGGTACAGGACTTAGAAGGCGCTACCACGGATTTGCTGGAGGCCACCAACGTCAGCAAACAATCTCTGGACACAGCGGTTAGCTCTGCCAGCACCGATGCAAGCCGGGCAGAAGTTGCCGAGAGCAAGGCGACACCTGCCGCTACTCAGGCAAAAACGGCACAAACTGCCGCCGAAAAAGCCCGAGATGATGCAGCTGCTATCGCCTATGAAGGGGATGCCAGTGTTACACCGGCAGCGGGTAATATTCCCATTGCTGATAGTAATGCAAAAATAGATCACGGCTGGTTGCCGGATAGGGCGGTTCCTGCTCCTGATTTTCATTTGCCGTTGATTAGTGACTTAAGGATTCAAGAAGGTTTCGGTGACCCTGATCATATTGATGTGAGTGCGGCTCAGGATGGGTCGATAATGGTGGATTTGCCTACTAGGTCTGCTGATTTTTCTAGAGCGACTACTAAAACTTATATCAATAAGTCTGAGGAATTGACCACTGCTGGTATTGATGAACCTGCTTTTGAGAAGAATGGAATCTTGATCGAAGGTAGTAGTACTAACTATGTTACTTACTCTAATTCAGTGGATAATTATCCTGAATACAGGGTAAATACTGCTGCAATACAAGAGTCAATATCTACAAAAGGTGGCATAAGATTTACCTCAACTGGTTCAATAGCTACCAAATGGGGATCATTTTTATCAAATAGTTTGTCTGGTGACGGCTTTGTAATGAATACTGGGTCATTCTGCTTAAGAGGGAATTTGGACAATATAAGTTCTATTTTATTTTTATATACTCCTTTAGGTGGGGGTGTTGATAAAGTAGAAGCAAAACTATCACCCCCATTTATGGAAGATGTTAGATACTCTATTTCAGCAGAAAGCTCTTTCAATGAAGGATGGCAAAGACCGGAAATCAGAGTAAATCTAAATCCAGAGACACCTTCCGGTCAGTATGTCGAATTTTATAACATGCAGATAGAGCCGCTTCCATTTGCATCTTCTTACATTCCTACAAACGGTACTTCTGTTACTAGAGCCAAAGAAACTCTTTCTATAAAAACAGGGGCAAATTTGAGTAAAAGCGATGTTGTAACAATAAATGCTTATTGGGATATAGGAGGAACTATCTCAAATACATCAAATTATGTGATTTATGCAGGTCAGTCATCACCACAAAATCCTATAGCTATGGGTATAGTTCGGGATCAATATTTATATCGACACGGGGGTTCTAGTAATTACTACTCTAGAAATGAAGCTAATTCAGGGCATTTAGCGATGTCTTATACAAAAACAAAATTGAAACTCTATGTGAATGGAGAGTTTGCAGACGAAGAATCAGAAGCAGAAAGTGCGGTATTAGAAGATATATTTTATGTGGGTGGAAGACATGCAGGAGGACACTCAATATACGGTCATATCAGAGACTTCAGAATCTGGCACAAAGCTTTAACTGACGAACAAATCTCAGCATTAGGAGCTGTATAATGTTTACCGACCTGATTTCCTACTGCGACAACATTAAAACCCTGCAATCTGAACTGACCAAAGTAAAGGCTGTAGATGAAGATAATAATCCAGTATTCCCACTACACGACAAAACACCTGTTCAAAACCGCAATTCACCGAAAACCATAACACTGGTCAGAGTCCGCAACACTGATACTGAATCCATGAGTCTACTGAAATCCTTCAAGGCTATTGAGATTCTAGGCACATACGACGAAGTATTTTCAGACCCAGAGAAATATGCCAAATATTCAGCGGCCTATCCCCACGAACCCTACACCATACAGGATGAAGAAACCGGCGAAGAGATCACCATCACACCACCAAAAAAATTCGGCGTATTCGCTTGATAAATCATGCTAACCCTAACCTACACCCCCGGCGCATACAAAATATTCAACAACCTGATCCCCATCGGCAACAGTGCGGACGATACCCGCTATGAAAGCCGTCCCGGATTTTTTCAGGTGGTGTCTGATAATGTCAATCGGGCGGTAGGCTGGAACGATGCCTGTATGCTGGAAATATACGGCGGTGTGTATGTATGGCATGGCAGCATTTTTGAACAGATCAACAACAGCCTGGGCGAAACTGTAGACAGTAATCTGCGTTTTACCGGAACCCGTTTTCAGGGCTTGCAGTCTCTGGGCAATCGGGAAGAACGGCTGTATATCGGCAATGGCTCCACCCTTTATTACATTCACCGTAATGTCATTGAAGGAGCCAGTGTTGAAGGCGTCGAACTCAAGCCGGAAACGCTGGAACTGATACCCAACCAGACAGACAACCTGTCAGCAGTCATCAAACCGAGCTGGGCGAAAAACAAAACCGTCAGCTGGCAAAGTGATAATCCCTCCATCGTCAGTATTGATGATGAAGGCGCTGTTACCGCTCACGCTCTTGGCAGTGCCACTGTTACCGTCACTACTGAAGACGGCAACCATACCGACAGCAGCCTAATTACCGTTATCCCCTACGTAGCCGTCACTGGTATTAGCCTCACAGAAGACACCATAACTCTGGAAGTCAGCGAAAGCATGGATGTCAGCTATGAGGTGCAGCCAGACAACGCAACCAGCCCCGAAGTGTATTGGCTCAGTGATGACCCGAAAATAGCCACCGTTTCCAGTTGGGGAGAAGTGTTTGCGCTCTCTGAAGGGGAAACCTCTATTGAGGTAAGAACCAGAGAAGGCCACTTTTCTGATCGTTGTACGGTCACGGTCGTTCAACCGGAAGTCAGCGAGCAGCAGCGGGTATACAGTCGAAAAGCCCGGTTAAACCGAAGTCTCCCACAGATCAATGAAGACCGTTTTTATGAAGCGGTGTCCTTTGATAATGAGTTTCTGGACGCAGAAGATGCCCCCTACACCCTGCCCAAAGCCCGGTTTATGGCGACCTGGCGCAACCGTTTATGGGCTGGCGACGGAACTCATATTATCTATCACTGCCTTAATGATAACCCGCACCACTGGGAACCCCTTGACGCCATTGCCATTCAGGGCGGTCAGCAATCGGAAGTGACTGGCTTGTGCGCTATGGGCAACCGGCTGATTGTCGCCACTATTTCAAGCCTCTGGCAGATTGTCGGCGACAGCCCCTATAACTGGGAGTATCAGCAGATTGTTCATGGTCATGGTGCTATGAATGACCGTTCTCTGGCGACCGATGGAGCCAGACTGTTCTATCTGGATCGTCTGGGCGTTTATGAGCTGGGCAAGCCTACCCCTATCAGCAAACCCATAGAAAAACTGTTTTTCTCCCCGGACTACGAGGGCGAACTGGTACTGGAAGATAAAGGCGAATATCTCTACCTGTTACTGAACGGCCGGTGTCTGGTGTATCACACTCTTTCGGAACAGTGGGGAGAAATAATTCCTCCTTTTGAATCCAGCTACGCCATGAAAGGGCTGGTAATTGTGGGCGGTGAAGTGGGTTTTTACGGGGACAATGGCCTCTGGCTCTGCGGCAGCCAGTACGGGCCGGATTGCTGGATGAACCAGACCCGACAACCTGTTATCAGTACCGTTCGTAGCTGGCCGGTACAACCGAATAAAACAGGGCTGACTTCCCTGAACCGGATGTATCTGGAGCTGGAAGGCATTTACGGAACCGAAGTGAGTTACCGGGTTTATCCCGATAGCCGTTCAGACGCTCTGGCGACGAACACCTTTAATGGCTGGCACTTCCTACCGGATTCTCTGGAAATACGACAACAGCCTTTAGAAGTATTGTTTCGTGAGCAACCCCAGCTGGTGAATCAGGAAATCTCTTTGCAGGTGTCGTCCCCCCAGTTTGAACATGAATTGCAGGCCAGCGGTTATATGCGACTGCACAGCATCAGCCCCCGCTATCAGTTTACTGAGAGATAGTATTTTTTATGAGTAACGCTTTATGAGCGGCATCATCATTGAACCGGCTTCGTCCATAGAAGCCATAGAGCGCAACTTTGCCAGACTGAATGAGGCGGTAGTGGCGCTGCAGGGTGGTTCTATCGCTATCGAAAACATTGAGGGCTATGAGAATTTGGCGACCAAGCTTTACTTAGAAGAAGAGTTAAACGATGTGCGTTCTGAAACACAGTACGCCATCGGGGATATTCATATCTCTGAAATAGAAACGAATCCAGCTGAAAAACTGGGCTATGGCGAATGGTCATTAATCAGCAAAGGCCGGACATTGGTAGGCGTTGATGTGGCTCCTGAAGATGATCCTGGTTATGAAGTGGATCAGGACTTTCAGACTCCCGGACAAACAGGGGGCGAGAAAGAGCATGTTTTGACGATTGAAGAGATGCCAAAGCATTCACATACCTATCGAAACCCCATGGCTAGTGGTTTATCTGGACATCAATATACTGATAATTCCGGCTGGGATCAGACGTCAGAAACAGGCGGTGACCAGCCTCACAACAACCTGCAACCTTATTACTGTGTCTATATCTGGAAGCGTACCGCATGAACGAAGTACCCACCGATTTACAACTGACACCGGAATTCAGAACCAAGCCTATTCGGATCGTAGCGACGGCTATGGAACCTATTGATATTAAACACGAACTGAACCGCATCCCGGCAGGCTGGGTTTTAATCGACACCACAGCCCCCGTCAATATCTGGCGTTCGGGAGTGATGGATATTAACAGCCTGGAACTGACCGTTGATCAGGATGCCAATATCACTTTGGTTCTTTTGTAGAAATAGCTGTAGGAGGCGAACCCATGCCAGCGAAGAAACAAAATGTTGAAATCACAGAAATACCCGGCCATAGCCGCTCTTCTGAGGAAGTTAAAGAAGTGGTGGAAGAGCCTAAAGCAGCCACCAAAGACCTGACCAGTGCCGCAACGGGCATCTGGCCGGGCAACACTCCGCACAGAGTCGGAAGCTATTACTGCAACCTGCACAAACTGAACCTGAAAGCCGGTGAAGCCGGTTTGCTCTGCGCTATGCCGGAAGGTTTTGTTTTTGAGCGGGTAGATGTCCACGGTCTTGAGCAGGCTTCTGAAGATATCCAGATAGAACTTGAATTACAAGACAATGGCTCTATGGGTATTTTTCATATGGATAAAGAGACAGAAGTAATCAGGCAGATTGCTGAAAGCAATGTTTATCCGGGGCAATACGCCAGCAAAAAACAGGTTTATCTCAAGTCGGATCACGACATACCGGATAAAGGTCGGTTGTTGATCTCGTTTATTGGTTATCAGATTGAGCCTTGGCGGTGAGGTGAAAGATGGATGCTATGGAAGATCGTACCGACGAAATCTTAACGTTAATGAAAGGCAGCTACCGCAATGGCTACCGTCATATTTCCAGCAATGTATTGGCTGAATTTGTTCGGTGCGAATGGCGTTCTAACCGCTGGGCCATGATTGCCGAACCGGAAAGTCAGAACATTCTGGGCTGGATCAGCTGGTACGTTCTGGACGATGAAAGCCTTGAGAATGTGAAGGAATACGGCATTCTCGGCTGTTTCCACAAAGATATAGCCATCCATAACGGCAATAACCTGTACCTGTGCAATGCCGTTGTCCGGGAAGGTGTCACAGGTTCAATATTTCGGATGTTGGTCAAAATGGCGAAAGCAGCTAACCCGGAAGCTACGACCATCAATGCTCACTTGCGTAATCGGGACGACCCTGTATTTCGCTGGTCGTCGTTTAGGATGCCATCCAGAGAAAAGAGGTTGAAAGCATGAGTATTGGCGCTGGAAGCAATGAATCATCCGGTTCAAACGAAAGCCGTCCTACCACAGCTGCCGAACTGGAGGCTTATTTTAATTCATTAAACCAAATGTCAGGCGGTCAACTTGGCTCTTGGGCGCAACAGGGTACAGCACCAACCAATTACAACCAGTTATCGCAACAGCAACTACAGGCTATTGGTGGAGCTGGTGCAACCCGAACTAATGCTCTCGATCAGAGCCTTTCAAATCAGCAAGACCAGATTAACAAAAACGCCAGCATGACCTACGCACAACAAAATCAGGCCAATCAGACAGCCATGGACAGCTATAACCAGCAGGCAGATGCTATCAATAAAGAAGTAGAAGCCGCTATGACGGGACTAGCCAGTCAGGAAGCCATGCGACAATATCAGGCTGATTTAACCAATGCTGGTTTGACTGCTCAGGATATGGCGTTGTTGAGTCAGATTTACTATGGCGGTAAGGCGCAGTATTCGTCCGGGCAACAGAGTAGCAGCGGCAATGAATGGGAAGTTGGATTTTAGCTATGGCATTTCTTGATAGTCTCACCGAGGGCATAGGAGAGATAAGAAAGGGTGTACGAAAGCCCTTGCTTGATTACCAAAATCAGATTACCAGAAAGAATCAGGAAGAAGATATTGCCCTGAAAAATAAGATGGCTAACGAAGCTTTATTGAAAGTTCAAAAGCTGGAACAACAAAGACAGCTTGCTGAGAGAGTCAATCTAACTCTTGTGCCTGAAGGAGAGGCGACTGTAGTGCCTGAATGGGGGATGCCAGAAAGACTAAATCTACATCAGGCTTATGGGCAGGCCAAAATAGACCCGGTAAAAATGGCTGAAGCTCAAACAGCCAGACTTGCCGCACAAGCTTTTGCTGAAGCCATTCCTAACGTTAAATCTGACGTAGGCAAGATAAACATCGGCTTGGGTAAAGAATATAAACCCAATATTTATCGCAAAAATAAAGCCGAAGCCGATGATGCAGAGCTACGCCTGAACGTCCTTAAACCATTACTGGAAAAAAATCCTGAATTAAACCCGTTACTCGCTGCAGACATTGCACAGAACAAATCAGTATTCAAACCCGAAGCGGCTGCAGTTCAGGGCGAAAACGGCAAAACCAATAAAGCGATGGTAGTACCCACCATATCAGGAGGCTTTGAATATTCGACGGTTAAGGATGTTGCCGGACAGCCTATGGTGATTCCTACTGAGGGCAACAAACCCACGACGGATATGAGGAATACAAAATACTATGCTGATTTATGGCAAACCACTGAAGCAAATGCAGCCACCATCCTGAAAAGTAAATCCAAAGATACGCCCGAAGAAGCCTGGGCGAAGATCGTTAATGCCAAAAGTCAGAATCGTTTCGGAAATAATGTAAAACCCTACGATATGCTTAAAAACTCCATGCTGGTCTGGAGCAGTGCCAGACAGGGGCAAGCCCTGCCTGTTGATGTCACTGAAACCATAAAAGCCTATAACCTGAATGAGACGCAAAGCAACGAACTGTTAAGCCTGGCTGAAAGTATTAATAGCAGCGTTAAAGCACCTGAACCTGTTGTGGCTGCAGAAGTTAATAAGACTCCCGGACTCAATCAGCCTTTTTATAAGATTCCCGGTCTGTCTTCTCCTGCACCGCAAGCCCCCATTGCAGCAGCCCCGAAACCACAACTGGCAGTAGCAGAAACTCAACCCCTGACACCGGTAGCCATTCAAACCGCATGGACAGCCGTTCAGAAAGGTGAAGACCCGAAAAAAGCTCAAGCCGCTCTGGAACAAGCTGGCTTTGATCTCTCTCCTGAAGTTGTGGGCGTAATGGCGATAGATGCCGTCAATTCTGGCGTACCCGCTAACGTTTTGCAGCAGTACCTTTCTGCTATCGGTATTGAGTGGCAACCCGAAAAATGAATATGCAGCAACCAGACCCTGCCGGATTGTTTGATCAGTATCAGGGACAACGAAAAGCAGCACCTTCAAACAATTCTGTAACCGCACAGATAAGCAATCGACCTGTACCGTCTTCGTCCGTTCCTCCTGTTCAGCCATCTGCACCAGTACAGCAACCGGCTGCACCCGTCAGCGATCAGCCGGTGAATCCATTTTTGGCGCTTTATGAGTCCGGCGCTATGGAAAAATCCATACAGGCCGCAGAACAGGAAAATCCGTTTAAAAAGCTCTATGACTCTGGAGTGATGACGCAAAGTGTTTTAGCTGCAGAAGATGAGCAATATAAAAAAAATTTGGTCAACTGGGAGAAGCGTAAAAAAGAATTCGTTCCCTATCGTGGTATGGGCGTATCAGACCCGTTACCGCAACCTTTACCACCTGCCAGAGAACTGAAGCAGATAGAAAAAGATTACAAGTTAGGTGTTAAGAATTTAAGAGGGCAAGAGCTTGGTGGCATTCTGAATCAGATAGAATCAGGGAATATGACACCGGAACAAGAAGCCATAGTCACCCGGTATATTGAGCCATCGTTACCCCCTGAATTCAGAAGGCAACTACAGATTTCACGAGTCTCAAGAGACAAGCTACTGGATCTGCAACAACAGGCACAAACTGAAGAACAGCAGGCTGCATCCTTTGCACAGGAAAGCCTGTATAAAAACCCATACCAGTTAGCGCAAGATCCACGCTTTGGTGCTCAGTCTGAGCAAGCTAATGTGTTTGGTCGATCAGTGGGCAAGATGTTGACTGCTAACTATGCCTTTGCTCCTGATGAAGACAGGTTGAATTCTGACAATATTGAAGAAGTCGCTGACGAAAGAGCTAAACGACAGTTTTATAAGCAGCAACAAGCTAAGTATCCCGGTACTGATCTGGCCGGAAATATTGTAGGTGCATTAGCTCCCATGGGCTTGACCGGCATGGGACTTAGAGCGGCAAAAGTAGGACTGGCTACTAAAGCTCTGAAAGCAGGGCCTCCAACTGCCGGAACTGCCGGAATGATTGCCGCAAGAGGCGCACCACAAACAGCACTCGGAACACTGGTAGAAGGTGCTGCAGTGGGCGGTATTTATGATGCAGCTTCCCGTCCTGAAGGCTCTGAAGATATGAGCCTTGAACAGAACCTTAATGCCAGATTACAGCAGGTTGGTTTTGGTTTGGTATTAGGTGGTGCTTTTGATCTTGGTTTAATGGGCGCTGGTAAAGCCTTGCGAGCGTTGAGAGAAGCACCCGGTAAAGCCATCAATAAAGTACAAACCAAACGATTGGATAAAACGGCCAAAGACCTTGGTTATGACAACTTTAATGCTTTTGCTGATGCTCACCTTGAAGTCATCACTGATGAAGCTGGCCAGCGTATCCGGTTGAAACAGGATGTTCTTGATGCTTTGCCAGAAGAGCAAAAGAAACAAGCGTTGGAATTAATAGAGAACGCCATACCTGGAGCAAAACCCGATGCAACCCAAACACCGGAAATCAGTCGGGCTGAACAGGACGTTGCCGAACCCATCCGACTATCCGAAGCTACAGCGCAAGAAAAGCCCACTGAACGACCTCCAGAGGGCGAGATTGAAGAGACTGTTCAGGGACGTACCGAACCCACTGTAAAAGACGAGATAGAAGAACCTTCAGCTAAAGAAGAACCCCCCACAGAACTAAAAATCAAAGACTACGAAATTGTAGAAGCCCCTATTAATGAGCTGACATTAAGTTCTGATGTACCGCAATTCAAAGCAGGAGCCAATCAACAAGGCGTTGTTGAGCCATTAGGCGGAACCTTTGAACGTACCGGCGTAGCCCCAATACAAGTGTGGGTACGTGAGGACGGTACAAAGGAAATCATTAGCGGACGCCACCGGTTTGATCTGGCAAAACGCAGTGGTGAAGAAACCATCCCGGCACAGTATCATTACGAGTCAGAAGGGTTTAGCAAACAGCAGGCAGCGTCTCTGGATGCAACCCTGAATATCCGGGAAGGACAAGGAAAGGTAAAAGATTATGTCGAATTCATCCAAACCACCAAGCCCACCAAAGAGGAGGCAGACGCAGAAGGAATTCTGGGACGAGCAACGGGCAGAAGGGCTTACACAATCGCAACTGAGGGAAGTGATGCGCTCATTGCCGCCCATAGTGCCGATCAGCTCACCGACGAAGCAGCCACCCGAATCGCCAGAGCAGCCCCCGGAAGCGAACGACTCCAGTCAGTAGGGATCAAAGCCATTCAGGACGGCAAAACAATCACCGTAGCTGAAAATATGGTGAAAGCCGTCCGAACCATGACCGATGACACTGCTCCAAAAAGCAGCGGTGATATGTTCGGTTTTGACGACAGCGCCCTGAAAGAAGCAGAAGCACTGGCAAGAAAAGCAGCTGCAAAACAAGCGGATATTCAGAAAACATTATCCGCTGTCCAGGGGGCCGCTAAAAACCCGGAACGAGCCGCTAAAGAAGGCGTCGATGTTAAAGACCCTGAAGCTGTAAAACGTCGTATAGAAGAACTCAAACAAGAGAAACAGGACTGGCAGAATTGGCATACTAACCCTGACTTGGTTGCGGAGCTGAAAGGCGAAAAGCCTTCGGCTAAACAAGAGCCAGCACCAAAGGCAGAACCAGAACCTCCACCCAAAGAACAGGAAGGTTTTGATCTCACTACCCAGACAGAAGCAGAGCTAACCGCTAAAGAGAAAGCCACCCAAGAAGCTGATCAACTTCGTGATAAAAAACAACAAGACCTTGAAGCAAAAGCAAAAGCGGATACAGAAGCGAAAGACTTTGAGCTTGGTTTGCAGGGGAGTGGCAAGGATGTTTCGTCTAAGCAGGATGATTTGTTGGGGCTTGGTACTAAGGGTCAAGAAAAACAAGACTGGGAGCTAACATTAAACGAATATATAAGTAAGGAGGATAATAAAAAACAAATAGCATTCGATAAAAGGCAGGCCGAAACTCAAAGACAGCTTGATAATCTTGATGAAGAGTCTGCAAAAGAAATCTTTGATAAATTAGCCAAATCCAAAGCAAATGATTATTTTTATTACAAAGGCAAATATGGGAGAAAGAAAAACAAGTATAAAAATGAAGTCTATGATACAGCCGAACCCATTGTTCGGAAGATTCTTACTAAAAGATTGAAGAATAAATTACCAGTTGATACACAGCAGGCCGTAAAACATAAGCAGATTATCAAAAAAGCATTAAGTGAAGGGAAGGCTGTTCCTGATTCTATTCTCAAGTACTATGATATTTCAGTACCAAAAAAGATTGAGTCAACTGAAATTAAACCTGAAGAACCCACTACCAAAGCCCAAACCGTCCAGAAAGAAACCTTTCAGGCCGAAGCCCAGCAACAGGCTAAAACAGAAACAACCCCGACAAAAACAGAACCAGAACCTACTGGTGATGTCGCCAATGATGCTCTGGAAATAGAACCCATAACAGAAGGCACTCATACCAAAACCGGCAAGCCGGTATTCAATGTCAAAGTGTCCACCAAACTGGGCAAACAGAAATTTGCTGAAGCGGCTAAACAAGCCAAAACCATGGGGGGCAGTTACTACAATGGCAAGTTTGCACTGCCTACCCGAAAGAAAGCAGAAGAGTTTATTACTTGGCTAAATGGCGAAACCATTGACCGCACCCCAGCCCGTATGTCGTCAGAAACCAAAGTAGCTGACCAGCAAGCTGACCGGATGCGGAAAGAAGCTGAAGACCTGGAAGCGAAACAGAATAAACAGGTAGAGGGACTGAGAAAAAAAGCGGATACGCTGGAAGCTAAAGGCGAGGCCGATTACAGCCAGGAACGTCTGACCAATACCCCGAAAAGATTAAGTCAGGCCACCAGTGCCAGAGCCATAGCAGAGAAGACAATACGCTTTGCCCAGACCCTACGGAACATTGCCAATGGCATAGAAGATGGTTCTATTCGACTACTGAACAAGCTGAACAGCCTGACCCAGCTGGAAACCCTGAACAGTTTGGAGTGCCGGGCAATTCCCCATGATTTGATGGACAGTAATTACGATGGCTACAGCATGAGTCATCGGAAAAAAGAAGGCGTCACCCTTGAGGATTATATAGATAAAATTGAGTTACCAACTGTCAATCTTAGCCGGGACAAGGCCGTAGAACTGATCGCCGCCATGAAAAATAAAAAGGGCTTCAGTCATGCTCGTGGAAGGTTGGAAACACAGGTTAGTCTGGCTACAAGAAATTCAAACCAGTATATAAAGCTGCCTGCCCATGGAGAACTTACGGTCAAGCTGGATGAGTTTGTGCGTAAGTACAAGGCTGATCCCGGATGGCAGTTTAAGGACTCCATGAAAGAGATTAAGCAACTGCAACGTCTGGGCATTACCACCGATGAACAACTAAGGGGCGCTATCCGGGAACTGGAAACCGTCAAGGCCAAAAGCACAGCCACTTCTACAGATCATAAGCTTGACGCTATGCGCCTGAAGATCCGCCAGAATGCCGGTAACTTCAATGACTTCTTCCCAACCCCTGAAGCGACCACCAATAGAGTATTAGAACTGGCCGACGTTCAACCCGGCATGAAAACCCTTGAACCCAATGCAGGCATGGGACACATTGCCGAGAAACTACAGAGTGCTGCCGGTAAAGGCTATGTTGATCTGGTGGAAATGTCCGGCCAGTTAGTGGACTACCTGAAAACTGCCGGTCATAAGGTGACACAATCCGATTTTCTGAAGTTTGGGAAAAAAGACACTTATGATCGTATAGTGATGAATCCACCGTTCAGTAAAGATCAGGACATAGACCATGTTATGCACGCCTATGACCTGTTGAAGCCTGGTGGCAAGATGACCGCCATTATGAGCAATATGGCTGGACTCAGAGCCAACCAGAAGAACCGGACATTCTCTGAATGGCTGGATGAAGTTGGGGCGCATGTAGAGGATCTTGAAGCTGGTTCCTTTAAGAGTTCGTTTAATCCTACTTCTGTTAATACTAAAGTGGTGGTTATTGAGAAGCCGAAAGCTCCTGTAAAAGCTGAAATAACAGATAAAGCATCGCAGCTTTTAAAGAAAAAGCAGGACCGATTCTTGAAAGATAAAGAGGGTGATAACTTTAATCAATTCAATATAGCCACATATTTACCAAACTATGAATTTGATGAAATATTAGGGGGGCTTGGTTTTACTCACAGATTTGATGGGCGAAATGCAAATGTTTTTGATCTGAATAATATTGAGTATGACATTAATAAATATCCAGACCAGCCAACCTATTATCATGGTACAAAATCTGATTTCGATAAATTTGATCTTAACAAGAAAATCAGGAAACATTTTGGAGAGGGTATATGGTTTTCGAAAGACCTTGAACATGCAAAAACATATGCAGGAGAGAACGGTCGTGTAATGTCGGTGAAAATAAAAGGTAAACCATGGGATTATGATGTAACACCAGAATTAATAGATGCTGTTGAAAAGAAACTGTTTTCTAAAAATGATGACACTATTAAACCTCCGGTTGACACCCCAACAGGCACAACCCTATACAGCGCCCCAGTCATCCCCGCCGCCAAACAAGTAGCCAAGATGCTACACCTGAACCCTGCCGGATCAGTAGGCGGGGCAGTCTATGGCGGTATAACAGCCGACCAGTACAGCGAAGAAGAAAACTTCAGCAAACAGTGGTGGCTCGATGTTCTGTTTGGTGCAGCCGGTGGAGCCGTTGTCGGTGCTGGCGGTACAAAGGCGTTAACATCAATGCCCATTAGAGGCAAACCCCTGTTAAGCAAACAAGGCTATGCCATGGATGTTTATGATTTTATTGGCAGACAATTTAAAAAGATTCCGGGCATGGACTCAGGCAATAAAGAAGTCCTGACCATGGGCAAGCAACAACAGCTGATGAAAGCCCTGATCGAACGTCAGGCAGAAAAAGCCGGGGAATACCTGCTGAAAAACTTCACACCTGCCGAACGCTCCACTATGGCAGACCTGATTGAAGAACGGGGCATAGTGGCTGAAGGAAACCTTCTGCATAGACAGGCCAAAGAGCTGGATGACTTCATCAGCTACACCGGCAAGAAATTACAAGACCTTGGTATGCTGGATAAAGACATTGAACTGGGCGGTTACATGCACCGCTATTATTCAAAACATTTGAATATAGGTGGACTCACCAGTGCATTAACCACCAAAGGCAAAAGTATTTCTGGCAGCTGGAGTATACGACGGGGCACACAAGAGGTATTCGACAGTAAATATATGTCTCAATCTATGCGGGACACTATGAAGCAGGTGACTGACCTGCAGGCCGAATACAAACAACTGAGCAAAACATCAGGGGATCTGGTAGGCACTGATACGCAAGCCAGACTGGATGACATTAAAGCGCAACTGAACGATCTGCAGTCTATAGAGTTCAGAGAGTATATGGCTCCGGAAAATGGTCAGCTGAAAAGCTTCTTTATGGCAGCCGATGAAGTACCCATCATTCCGGGGCTGAAAAACAGACCTAAGACCGGACTGCCAGAACCGGCCAGACAAGGAAATCTTGAAGGCATGAAGGAACCACCCAAGACAGGCTCTACCGGCGAACTGGCATTAACTGATCGGCGCTGGACTATTGACGGAATGAACAGCGGCAAGAAGGGCGAAAGCGGCATCTTGCATCGGGACTGGACTAAGCCGGAACGGGAAAGCTGGGGCGAGATAAACGACGTTGCTTACAGGACGGTAAGAGGTCAGGCAGAAGTCGCCCACGATCTTAGCCTGGGAACATTCTTTAAAGAGGTGAATGATCAGTTTCAGGGAACAAAGGTGTCTGATACTGAGATAGAAGGCTGGCATAAAGTCCCTGATACCAAGGTAGGCAAAAATGGCAGAATGAAACGCTATGGGGCATTGTCAGGGAAGTATGTGACCGATGATATATGGAAGGCGGTTAAGCATCAGGGTAGAAATCCTCTGTTGACCTGGACAAACAATCATCCTGCTGTAAAAACCTATCTTAACGGACTGGGTAAGTGGAAAGCCTACAAAACCGTTTATAACCCTGTTAGCCATATGAACAACAGTGTCGGTAATCTGCAAATGTATTATCTGTCCGACTATGAGGGAAAGCACCTTGCCAGAGCCTTCAGTGAACTTCGTAAAGGAGAAGATTCCGCACTGGTCAGAGAGGCCAGAAACTCCGGTCTGTTTGGTACAGACTGGACCAGTACATTAACCGAGGGAACCGGCAATAAAACCATAGATGATCTTTTGGAGAAACTGAGAACCCAATCAGACATACCGGATTTTGATGAATCTTTAAATTCTGTCATGGGGCTGAAACAGTGGTTTATAGAGTCATCCAATGCCGTCAAAAATGCACAAGGTTCATGGAAGACCGGCGCAGAACTGGCTAAAGCAGTGGGCAACCCATTGATAAACACAGCCAGAAAGCCCATCAATAAAGCGGCTAACGCTATGCAAGCCGCCTACAGAATGGAAGATGAGTTTTTTAAAATGGCGGTTTATCTGGCGGAACGTCAGAAAGGTACAAAGCCTTTTGAAGCAGTGCAGGCCGCTAACCGCTACTTCTTTGATTATGGTGAAATGCCAACAGGGATGAAGGTGGTCAGAGATTTCCCCATTGGTAGCCCGTTTATCTCATACACCTACTTTGCTATTCCTTCTCTGGTTAAAACAGCCATAGAGAAACCTGAAAAAATACTGGCTCTGGCGGCTGCACTGGAAGGAGTCAACTACGCCAGTATGATGATCAATGACGAATTGGAAGAGCAAGGCTACTGGGATCGTATGGCCGATGAGAAGGAACTATACCCCAGCTGGATGCAAGGGCGTTCAATGTTTGGCAGTGTCAATAATGTATCTATCCCTTTCATGGAAGGTTACAAACTGAGTCTGGCTAATGCCAATGTGGGCGGTAATCCCTTTATAGGTAATGCAGATCGAACAGGAGCCTGGCCATCATTCCTTAGTTTTTGGGGCACAGGAGCAGAAGGTTCCAACCCATTCAGCAAACTTATATTCGATGTTACTCGCAATGAAGACTGGCGGGGTAATCCTATCTGGATGGAAGGCGCACCCTCTTCTGAGAAAGTTCGCAAAGCAGCCAACTATGTATATCAAAACGTCACTCCCAGTAACCCACTATTCCCCGGCAGCTACCATCAGCAAAAACTCATAGAAGGCGCATCCAATATTAAACGGAAAGCAGAGGAAGAAGGAGAGCAGCCCAATATGTTGGTAGGTGGCGTTGTGGATCTGGCCAATGCCACCAGTGAAATCCTTGGAGGTGGACAGTTCACCGGACTGGACAGAAGCGATAATGAAATCCTGTTCAGGGATGCCCTGTTTGGCAGCATGGGAGCCAAACTAAGACCTGTCAGAGTGGATCAGTTTGAACAGAGCAGGCAATGGGATATAAAGAAAAAGATGGATGACAAAGCGAAGTGGATACGAAAACAAGAAACTTTCTATGAAGAAAACCGCATAACAGAAAGCCAGATCGAACAATCAAGACTGGAATTTAATGCGACAATGGCAGAGCTTGAACAGAGGGCGGATCGCCTGAGCGAAGCGGCCAGTAACCAGAAAAGAGCCATGAATTAGTAGAAGAAATACTTCTTATAACTCTTATGTCTATAGTTGCCGATTTTGACAACTAAGGCATATTTATCATGGATTTTAAAAATTTAACCGATAGAAAACTTGCATATTCACTGGAGATTTTGGGTGATTCAATTAAGTATGGAAAAAATTGGGATGAAGAAAAACGTCAGACTTTAGCTTTACATGTGTACGCAATCAGCGACACACTTTTGGCCAGAAGCCAGAAGCCAGAAGCCAGAAGCCAGAATATAATGATGAATAGTTTTATAACTATTTGAATATTATATCATTATATTTATTTTGTTAGTATAGGGAAGCTGATTCTATTCAGCTTCAATTTAAACACTTCTGGGGTTATCCATGAAGAATATTGACAAGCCTTGCCTGAGTTATGGCAAGGCGCTGTACTCTATTGAAATCGTTTCCGAATCACTGGATGTTGCGAACAACTTTCATGAAACAGATAAATGTCAGGCGGCTTCTTTCTGGCTGAAAGAATCGGTTTTCAGTATGTCAGAACATCGAATAGATCTTACTGAAAACGCACCAGAGTTAGAAGCAAACGATAAAATATTTTCTATCACAGTCCCAGTCAGTAATAAAAAAGGGAGATGAGATCCACTACAGGATTGGCAGGTTGAATTTTTATGGTTGTGACTCATGTCGCAGACGTGTCACAAGGGTGTCACTGGAGGGATAAAAAAAGGGCTTCCTAACTTGGAAGCCCTTCTAGTATGTGGTGCCGGCACCAAGAGTCGAACTCGGGACCCACTGATTACAAGCTTACGAGGCTGCCCTGTAAAGCCTGCTATTTCAGGGGTTGATGTTTCTGGAGTTACCCTGTTTTACTGGTAAATGTGACACTTTATGTCACCTATATGCCACTTGAAGAGTTTGTTATGTGATCAATTTTGTGGATTATAAATCTACTACATTTCTTCATGACTGTCACCGTTATATGCTTAGGGTTGTTTCATTGGCTGCAGAATGTTTTTTGTGACATTCAACGCTACAAACAGTTGGAACGTGGGATGCATCACACTGGTCTATGTCTCTCAAACTGCCAAACCAACGCCAGCCATCAGACCAGTTACCTATCTTCCCACACACGTTGCATTCATAGATCGCTCTGTTTCCCTTACTCGGTCTTTGTTTTAATCCCATCGTTTAAGTTCTCTACAAATAGATAAAAATAGATTGCCCTTATCAGTGTGTGACTATCGAAAGCTTATAGGTTTTAAAAGGTGTGCAATTTTTCGATATCTCAACATCCTTAAGTTTATCTTTGAATATCCTCAATGCCCGAGCTTCTGCTTGATATTGGGTATATGGACCGGAAGTGTCATAGTCACAAGAAACAGAAAATTCAGTATCAGGATATCGGTAAAGTCGGTAAAGATCGTTTGAGAACATTGGTCTTGCAAAGCCACCAAACACGATATTTTCTTTGATATCGCTCTCTTTTAAATCTATCCCCATGACGTAGCCTGATGTCTCAGGGATGCATCCGAAGATTGGATATTCATCTTCTTCCCAGCTGGTAGGCGTTATGGTGGATAAAAACTGTTCCACTACTGAACTTGAATTTATATCCTGTTCAGGTAGCTCTCGTGGCGGATTTAATATATCTTCAGCCCAACTCATATTATCTATTTCCGGTTAATTCAAAAAAATTAAAAGAAATTCCACCAGACCGTACTGATGTGCGGCTGGTGAATATAGGGTTATACGTCACATGAAAAATGGTGACAGTCTTGGGTCGCCACTATCAGGGTCGTCATCAATAGCTTTCTGCTTTTCGCAATTAATACATAGGTCTTCTGTGCAACCACAATCCTCTCCGCACTGCTTACAGTTTCCAAGACCGTCACAACCTGCATATCCGCACTTTGTGCAGACTTCTTCTTCATACTCATCCATATAGATTTCCTTTAATTCGTGCCGCACGTTTTTTCTATCTTTAAAAATCTTCAATTCCCAGCTCTTCTGCTAGTTTCAAATCTTCAATTCGCCTTCTTGCCGTTCTTGTTGCTGTATCTTGGGTTGTCACTGTCGATCTTCTTAATGCGGGCTCTCGACTCTCGATGACGATTTTTATAACACTTTGACTTTGGCAGACTGGCTTAACCTTTTTAGGCTTGGCTGCTTTACGTTTTGCATAAGATGCTCTTTTTTGAGCTTTGATCTTTTCCGCATTTTTTGCGTAATACAATCTGTTATCTTTTTGCTTACCTGTAAGTGTTTCCATGTTCGTATTTCCTGTGGGCGATTAAGCCTGCACGTTGGTTTATCTTATGGATATCTGCTGACCAGATCGGTTTATGTGGCTAAACCGGTATTTTATATAACCTCTGTTAATTACCGGTTTGAACCATTCCGCAGACTTTAAAAACTCCTGATACTCAATATCAGGTATTTCGTACATGTTGACTTCAAATTCCAGAGTCGGATTTTCATGAGTCGGGAACAGTAAAATCAAATCCGCATCACGATAACGGTCATAATTGCCTGACCAGTGATAACCATCACTTTCAGGCGAAAACGTTACTGGAAAAGGAATCCCGTTACATTGGCTGGAATACTTGGAAGCAGGATTAATAACTGCAAAATAATGTGTTTCTGTTTTCATATTATTTTTCCAACTTACAGGCAAGTTCACAGCGTCGGGATACATCGTAATCACTCATGATTACAGTGCCGTCATCGTCCGGACCATTCAGTCCGGCATATTCATTCACTCTGATTACATTGTACGCTTTGCGCCCCAATGCTCTTGGTATCCGTTCCTTGAAGGTGCCGATTACTGGATTACCCATAATGTTTATAATTTTCACTCGGTCATTCTTCTTCAGGCTTGTCGGTTTCATTGATTGTTCCTTCGGGCTTGTACCAGTGGGAATCAAGAGCTAATAACTCTTTCCCAGATTCGTTGACAGTATTTACAAGCCAGCCGGATTCACTGGCTAGTGATTTATAACAGCGGATCACCGTTCGGATCTGGCTGGCTTCTTTGGGGTAGAAGTTGGTTGTTACCAGCTGCCCATCATGGAAAGGGACTTTCTGGTTACTTAGTTCAACGGTCATACGCCTTACTCAATGCTTCTAGCCTGCTCTACTTCTTGCATCAGGCGATTTAATAATATGGCTCGCTTATCCCAGTACTTTAAATCCTCTCTGTCCTGATTATTTTCTGGAGTACAGGCAGAATGATATTCTCTTGCATCATCCGCAGACAACCGAAGACCAGAATGTAACATTTCAAGCTCATCTTGGTTTTTAATCTCGATTTGAATCTTGATCGCCATTAATCTTCTATCCTTTAAATTTATGCCAATCGGTGCATGATAAATTCATCAACTCTATTCCGACTTCATATGTTTTAGAATGAATTGTCTGATATTGTCTGGAAGCGGTTGCCATCTAACAGACAGACAGCCTCCTGCTCTGTTAAATACCGGAATGATACGAACCAGATCAGTTCTGTTTTCATACTGTTCTACGTAAATAGTCTCTTTTGGTGTTAGTCCATAAATACTATTGGCCTGATCAATGCAGTAATCTGCAGCATTGGTGATAGACATTCCCTGGTTACAATCGAGTTCGGTTAAAACGGCGAATGTGTGGACATGGGTATCAATCAAAGTGACACCGAATTCTAATGGTGCAGAGTTAGGCCCAAAGGTTTCTATAATTTCTTGCATAATAGTCTCAATTTAAATTAGCTTTTCAGTGCTGCCTGAAGTTCTGAATAACGAGCGTCATGCTGGATATGAGCGTAACGGTCTACCATTTTGTCATCCTTCCAGCCCTGTTCTTCCTTGATTATGTCTTTGCTGACCCCCTGATTAATCAGGTGGGTTGCCCATGTATGGCGTAGGTCATGCCAGCGAAATGCCGGGTCTATTCCCGTATTCCGCTTTAATGTTTTCCAGCGCTTCTTAAAGTCTCCCCAGTGCAGGCCATCACCTTTATGGAATACAACATCTGATTCAGGATGTTTCTTTTTCCAAAGCTCCCTGAGCAGGTTTTCTATGCGGTCGGTCATAATGGTTTCCAGCTTGTCACCATTCTTGGTTCTGATACGGCGGGCAGAAATATCACTGGTGTCTATTAGTGCCATGTCTGCCCGTTGTGGAATGACCAGATAACCAGGGACAAATATCTCTTCACCATCATCATTTATGATTTTCTTCGGCCATATAACACGATTCCATGTGAGCCCCACGATATTTGCCTGTCTCCAGCCAATATAAGCCGCTCCACGAATCAAGTGACCAAACATTTCATCGGAGTTTTCTACCAGCTTTTCCAACTCTTTCGGGAGAATGAAATTAATAATGCCTTTGTTTGGCTGGGCTTCATTTATAAAGTCGGATAGGTCTTCGTCGATCCAACGCCAATCGGTTTTAGCCTTGTTCAATATGGTTTTGAGCAGGGTTTGCCGTTGATGCAAGGTGGTACTTGAGAAAGGGCCACGACCTTTTGCGGCCTCCAGCTTTTTAATGAGATAAAGATTATCAACCTGCTTTCTTGGGGCTGGCCTGTCGGTTTCTTTTGGGTCTGGCTGTTCATACCATTGCAGGCTTCCGTCTTCTTCCTTGCGTTGGTGGTACAATCGTTTACGCAGGTAAGAGCGTTTAATTACAAAAGACAGATCATGAATGTAATTTTTAAATCCGGCTACGATACCGCTTTCACTGTCATCTATTGGTAAGTCTTCCAACAAATAAAATTCCCCTTCAAACTGAAAAGGCCAACGTAAAGCGAGTGCGTTGCTTTTATCAGCCCCATGAGACAGCTTTTTGTTTTTGGTTTCGCTCAGATAGCGAATCAAAGCTTGCCCAAAGTAGCGAGTAGGTTTGTCTCCCTTGGCTTGTTGTTGTGCTTGTGCCAAAACAGATTCGTGGTAAGCCTGGCACTCTGCAGCAGTATTAAACGTTGCTCTTACACGAGTGATTCCCCAGGTTAAGTCCTGATAATCGTACTTGTACTTCCAACCATCGGGGGTTTTAGCTTTTTTCCATGGCTTTCTTCTGGATGATTTCATGCTGCTTTTGAATGCTTTTCGTTAAAAATGGATGTCAGGTTTCTGGAAACCTCATTGAGTGAAGGGGGAACAACCACTTCAACGGGCTGAATGATTGCCCGTTTTTTGCCTTTGCTAAAGCTATCCAGATAGCGCATGAACTGGTCTTCTGAGATCCGGATTCTTCCCTTGATCTTACCAAACTGATAATGCTCCATTCGACCGGATGACAGCTCCTGATAGACAAATGCCGCACTCATTCCAAGTCGCTGACCAATGTTTTTCACTGATAACAATGGGTCTTTTACAGTATTCATTCTCTCTCCCGCCAGCATTGCTGCTTTTTTCGGACAGTTGCAATAATCGCTTATAGGATATATTATCCACACCGTTGATGCAATGAAATCCACTATTTAGTTAGATGGTAGTACTCCATGACCATGATTCATGATCAGGAGTACTGGATTAGGAGAGAGTCAGAAAGTCAGGCGGTACGATGACGGGCAGCAATGGCGAGGTTTTGAACATGTCTTGCAACATCTTCTCTGAGGTCTTGGGGAAGCTCTGTAAACTCTGCCAGTTCGTCAGGGAGAAAAAAGTCAGATACCGTACAGCCAAGGGATACAGCTATACGCTTCAGGGTTGCACTGGTATAACCCATATTTCTTTCGATGCGCCCTATAGCAGTGTAATCCATTGGCGGATCACACATATGGGCAAGATCTCTCAGCGAGTGCCCTGCTTTTTTTCTCATGGCTCGGATTCTGTCTCCGGGAAGTTCCATAATTTTCCTCTTTTCTGATCACGTCTGCTTATAGTGGATTTAATATCTTATCTACATATTTATAACTTCCAAGTATAGGGTTTTATCGCCCTACATAGAAGAAGGCAAATCACACAGGTGCTGTAACCATGTCCGAAACAACGCTTCAGCAACACTTAAGGGATAGAACCATCCCTCACAAAATTATCAGGGATTCTATGCACTTGGATCGCACGCTGATTAGAAAATGGGCTATTGGCGAAAATTACCCTCAGCGTCAGAATGCTGTTCGCCTGATTGAGGTATTTGGTGAACACGGTATTGAAATTGATTACAACGATATTTACCAGATTAGGAAAGCATCATGACTGAGAGCGCCAAGACAGGGAAGTCAGTCAAACTATCCGGAATACCTGATGAGCTGAAAGGCTATCCCCAGTGGGTTGTATGGCGATTTGAGCAATATAAGGGAGACAAAAAACCTCGTAAGGTTCCTTACTCACCGCTGACCGGCGGAAAAACAGGAACAAGAGCTATTGATGCCGAAAAATGGGGAACCATAGAGCAAGCGGTTCAGGCTGCTAAAACATTTAAAGGTCGTTTTGACGGGATTGGCTTTGTCTTTAGTCAGGAAGATCCCTTTATTGGTATTGATCTTGATCACTGTGTTGATGATGGCGTTCCTAACGAGCTGGCAGGCGGTATTGTTGCAAAGCTGAATAGCTTTACCGAAGTGTCACCATCCGGAACAGGGCTTCATATTATTGTTAAGGGAAAAAAGCCGGGAACCCGGTGCAAACGCAATCTGGAAGGTGATCAGGCGATTGAGGTCTACGACAAGGAACGCTTTTTCACAGTGACGGGTAAACGACTTGGAGTAATCGCCCTGATTAATCAGGATCAGGGAGCCTTTGAAGATGTTTATCATGAATATGTTGAACAGGTGACTGATAATGATAAGCCAGTCAAGTCAGCAACCTCTGTCTATACGCCGGTTAATCTTTCCGACAAGGATTTACTAGACATTATTAGCCGATCAAAAACAGGGGCTGAGTTTGATTTGTTATTTCAGGGGGATATGTCTGCCTACGAGAACGATCATAGTCGGGCAGATATGGCTCTTTGTCAGAAGCTTGCTTTCTGGACGGGTAAGAACTCTGAACAAATAGACAGAATTTTTCGGCAATCTGCTTTGATGCGACCGAAGTGGAATGAGAAGCGAGGGCAAAAGCTTTATAGCCAAATGACTATAGAGAAGGCTATCGACGGAACAACTAATGTTTGTCAGCTTAAAGGGAGGAAGCAAGGAGCCAGCAATATAGTTCCTATAGAAGAAGCTAAAGAAAAAAAAGAGAAAAAATCCCGCAAGATGCGTAGCTGTCATATGATGGAGAGCCCATTTCAGCCGGATAAACCCCTGTACGATCCGGCTAACCCTCCATGGCCCGCAACAGGAAGCTATTACTGGATAAGTCCGAAAACAGGTGATCTTCATGTTGGTGGTACTGAAACCGAGCCAGGAGAGATAATCGCCCAGAATCCTATCTGGGTGTATTCACGAGCTAAGGATATTTACGGCGAATTTTCTTTGGTGATTAAGTTCATAAATTATGATCATAAGGAAATCACTGTCAGTTTTCCTACCGCCATTCTTTCAGATACAGGCAGTGCTGTCGGTAAAATTCTTCGTGCTCAAGGTATGCCATTAATCGCAGGGAAAGAAAAAATGGTCAACCGATATCTGGATCAAATGGCAAAATGGTGTGGTAAAAGTGGCTGGGCTGCAGAAAAAATAGGCTGGTTCGATGGTACAAATCCCCCCTGCTTCGTATTGCCAGACGTTGTTCTAACCGCAACAGAGACAAAGGAGGAAGTGTTTTATCAGCCTGTTTTACAACAGGATGCCAAGTCTTTGGCTTCACGAGGCGAGTTAAAGGAATGGAAAGAGCATGTGTCCATGCCAGCAAAGAATAATCCTTTACTGTTATTTGGGATTCTTGCCGGGCTGTCTGGCCCCGTTAATAAACTGGCACGAGGGGAAAGTGGTGGATTTCATTTTTGCGGGGATACTTCTTGTGGTAAGACTGCCGTCATTCAGGGGGCTGCTTCCGTTTGGGGTAATGGCGCAGACCCACAGTTTCATGCGGAACATACTTCTATCAGAAAGTGGGCGGCAACCATTAGCGGCAGGGAAGCTTACGCACAGCTACATAATGATATTGTTTTGTGCCTGGATGAAATTGGTGGAGCAAAAGCGGAAGAAATTGGAGACGCTATTTATTTGTTGACGGGTGGTGTACCCAAAGGCCGGTCACAAGGGGAAGGAGGTATACGCAAGCAACCCAGCTGGAATAACATTCTTATGTCTACTGGAGAGCTAACCATTGAACAGATTATGCGAGAGGCCGGGCAGGAACAGAAAGGTGGCCAACGTCACAGGATGCCTGATATTCGTTGTGACAGTACCGATCGTGGAGTGGTTACAGATCCGACATATGAAACCAGAAGTGACAGAAGGCAGTTTGTCCGTTCATACAAAGATTCTTGCGCTAAATATTACGGCCTTGCTGGGCCAGCTTTTGTCAGCTGGCTGCTTTCCCAGATTCATCAGAAAGGGCTTCAGTGCTTTCTTGATGAAGTACGGGAGAATGTCGCCAAGTTTGAAGCCAGTATAACGCCAGAAATCGAATTACCTAGTGAGAGTCAAAGGATGCTGGATAGACTGGCTATCATTGGTGTGGCTGGACTCTATGCGGCGGAGATAGGCGTTATTGATATATGCCCTGTCAGGATTCATGAGTCTATCACTTGTGTTAGAGATTTATGGCTGGAAGAACTGGGCGATGAAATGTCCGAAGCAGACAGAACACTCAGTTATTTCAAGCATCAGGTATTAACTAATATCAGCTGTTTCAAAAATTGTAATGACTATGAGCCAGTCATGCCACGTAAGCTTTTAGGTTATCAAAATGCTGATTACATAATGATACTAGTTAAATCCATAGATGAATTATGTGGTATGCACTCCAAGAAAACGGTACTCAGGGAACTCGAAAAGAAAAACAAAGTTGAACTGGGAGAGATAAATAAAAAAACAAATAAACGACGGCTTGATAAGAAAGCTAATCTGATTCACTTCAAAGAAAGACCCCGCTGCTATCATATTCATCGGGATTTCTTTGAGTAAAAAACAGTACTTCAATCTTCATAAACGGAGCATCGACTAATGTCGGAGTGGATTTCTTTTTGTCTGAAATTATTCGGATTTATTTTGAGTGCAGTAACAACAGTATTTACTGTATTACTATGGAGCAGTCTTCCAGAAGATATATGGTCAAGTATTCTTATGGGCATTGCTGGTTTTGCCCTGGAGGGCAGCAAGTTTTTATTGTTGGTTCTGGCGTTGGTCTTTGTCAGAAAGAAACTGTATTCCGCATCAATAGTCAGTGCATTTCTAGCCATACTGCTATTTATTGTTTCTATAGGTGCTTCTATTGGTTTTCTGGAGAAGTCAGAACAGCAACAGCAACGGTCTTCAGACTCATGGGCTAATACACAAAAAAGTGTTTCACAGATTGATACAGACATAGAAACATTATTAGTTTCTGCGAAAAATGATATTGAAAACGGCTATAGAACTCGTGGTCTGGATACACGAAAAGATATAGCTGCTTTAAGAGAACAACGCCAGACATTGCTTAACGTACCTGATTCTATGGCTGCGGAAACCAGTTTCGGCGGTCTTTCCAGCATGATCGGCATGACTGATAAATCGGTCAGGCTGTTTGCCTGGACATTGCTGGCGGTACTGATTGACGGTGTTGCCGCTGCTTGCTGGGTGTTTCTGGGGCTACTTGAGGAACCGGAAACGGTTCTCAAACCATCAGAAATACAGAATAGCTGCACAGAATCGGTAAGCAAAACGGGCTTACGTCAGTCTAAAATAAAAAGCATTTCTGAACCTTATGCAAAGCAACCAGAACCATTGCTGAAAGTGTCAGAACTACTAAAAGATGACTTTAACGATACAGGAACAGTTCTGAACTGCTCTTCTACTGCTTCTGTCATTATGGAAAAACAGGATGAGCTGTTTGAAAATAATAGTTTGTTTGATCAGGTAAAAGATAAGATTGAATTAGGCCAGACAGGTTACGACAAACATATGTCGCTTAATAATCTGATGAAGCTGGAGTCTATTGGGTATGGCAAGGCCAGAAAAGTTATGGACAGAATACAGAAAGAATACGGGCTGATTTAAATCAGCCCCTGATAAAGCAGTGTAACGCTTTTTAATCAAGTCTTACTCTGCTTTGTCTTTCTGCTTCACTGGCAGCATAGAAGCTCATTCTTCGGTTATATTCTTTTTCTATGCAGCTTTCCAGTACTGTTTTCTGATCTGAGCTAAATTGCTTTGAGCAATCTTTTGTAGCATTTTCCATTGCACCTTCTGACATGGCTTTATAATAGCCATCATAGTAAGAAACTCTGGTTTTAGCTGAAAGCTCAGAGATAGAAGAGCAGCCAGTAAGAGTCAGCAATGCTGATATTGCTATTGTTGTGATAACGGTTTTTTGCATATTCCACCTACAAAAAAGCCTGCATTAAAGCAGGCTTTTAAATAATAAATCAGACTGGGATGCTTCAATGCCTGGAGCGGCATGGGCTTATTCCCCTTACAGGTTATTCGGCTCCCATCCCAGCGATAGGAATAATAACCGATATAACTGAGTGCCTGCAATCAGAACTCTCCCCAGTGACTAAGGCGGTACATCGCCAGCATTCTGAGTACAACCCGAGGTGTACGCCGTCGGCCTTGATTCCAGTTGGTGATATTGCCGTATGGTTCTTTAGTCAGTCGCTGAACATCTTTAAGGCTTAGTCCAAGCCTGCGAGAACGATAAGCCAAAGATGTATTAAAATGCCTGTTGCGGCTGCGGACAGGCTTTTCGTCTTCAGTTTGCATAAATGTACCAACTAGAAATAAAAACATTCTAGCAGCTCTCAGAGCCGCTAGAATGTAGGTCTTTATCTGTGCTTACGTTTGGCTATCCCTATAACCTGACTCATTGGCGCTTTTTCTAAGAGTTTGTCCAGTTCTTCCAGAGTGACAACCCTGTATCCTTTGCTATTTTCTATCTGTACTTTCAGGATTCTCCCGTCTTTGTTTTTTCTCACCATGGTTATCATTCCTATTGGTGTCATTGTGCCTATCTGGTAATAACCCTCGTACTCTTTCAGCTCTTCAGTAATCAATGCTGACTGTCTGGCACAGGTTTTTAGCAGCTCTGGTGTAGCCAGCTCATGAATTCTGGCTCTGTCTTTTGCATTGAGTGCTTGCAGGTCTTGAAGGCTTGCAACGATATTGCAAAGAATCTCATCTCTATCTTTCATTTTTAATGCTCCAGTTTTGAAGGGGTGGCGGCTTACGCCGCCTGTAGTTCGTTATTCAGTCCAGAATACAAAGCCGTTAGCCAGTCCCATGCTCTGGCCATAGTAATCACGACCGTACTTTAAAAAGTCGAAGTACCTTGCAACCTCATCGGGAACGTTATTAAGAATCCCGTTACGTTCAGCCATGGCGCAACCGATCTGAATCAAGAAGCCGTTGTATTCATCGTTTGGGTATTCTGTTTCACAGAAAAGACGCTCGGTAACTTCTGAAGCAGTGGCAGGCCAGTCACCAAATATTTCATGGTATGCGTCAAGCTTTGCTTCCCCTACCTGATCAAGTACGGTTTTGTATTCAAAGAAGCCTTCAGCATTGAAGTGGTATTCCCCGTAGAACTCTTCAGGAATTTCATCGACATCCCCCAAGTTCCACTCTTCACACTCCTGACCATATTGATTGGGGCAATCTTTCAGCCAGTCATAAACAGCAGACCAGAATTCAGAAGCATCTACGTAGTCATCGAGGTCGAACCACTTGTATACCAACTCGCCATTGTTGTAGTTGGACAGTTCATTCAGGCAAATACGAGCCATGTTTAATCTCCAGTTTTGAAGTTTTGAAGGTGGATCACATATCCACGACTCGAACTATAAACGCCATTGACGCTTATAGTCAACCCCAGTCCCAAAAAAAACGGGACAAATGGGACTGACAGCGTTTTATGTCCCAACCTGAAGCCATCTGAATGCCATGTACTGCATAGCTCTTATGCCTTTGCCCCAGTTTTCCCAAATGTCCCAACCTTCTGACAGGCATATACACACCTTTGCAGTAGTCTCGGGCTGTACACTGCCGCCCGACACTGAAAAAGGCTCTGGAAATGTATAGGGCTGAATAGTTGGGACAAATGGGACATAAGAGTAATTAATTAATAAAAATATATTTAATATCTTATAGATAGAGGGTTTCAGAGGATTCTCAGGTTTTTTTCAAGTGGGACAAAGTTGGGACAAAAATGGGACGACCCGAAAAAAGTGGGACACAGCAAAGTTTATCGGGACAAACAACCAATACACTCTAAAATAGGATTTATTATCTACTTAATAGGCAGGCATGGAGCAACTGGAGGTAATCAAACGAATTCAAATGACTATACGAGGCGGCGCAAGATTGGGTGCAGGCAGGCCACAAGGTGGAATCAGCCAGACCCGGCGACTTATATCAGCAGCCATTACAAAAGGTTTGGCTCATGCTGGCCGGATGAAGTACCCGGAGCACGTTAGTTGTACCGATCTGGAGGAAGCAGCAGCCGACACCGCTGCAATGATTGTGTCAGATATGATTCAGGCAGGGCAGGGCAATGATGTGATAAAGATTTGGGCACAGGTATCCATTAAGGAGAATGACAGCCAGAACAGCCAGTCTAAAAACATCCTAGCCAGTGCTTTATCAAGGCTACCGAGCGCCAGTCATGACGCAGACATGACACAAACAGCAGAGCCAGAACCGGAAACCCTTATAGATAAAGGGCTGAAAGATAGCAGACCCACTGATACCAAATCAACGGGAGCCGCAAAGCAGCCCTTTTTTACACCTCAGTCATTGCTGGATTTTGAGCCTGAGCAGGATGACATACCCAGCCATCTATGTGACCAACCGAGCGCAAGCGAGCTAGGCCAGCAAGCAGCAACCAAGCAGGCGCAGCCGGGCAGCGGCAGCAGCCGGGGGGCCACCCCCCCCTGCCCCGCACCACCATCTTTTATACCTACGCACGAAAAAAACACCC
>JACSEK010000009.1_pt1 | contig 39620 bp, 33 predicted proteins | sample 8225431 | NCBI WGS metagenome assembly JACSEK01 (sample SAMN15704673, study PRJNA253121) | viral metagenome | isolation source: viral DNA from sea star tissue collected in USA, Olympic National Park... | host: Pisaster ochraceus | collected 2013 | reverse complement strand
GTATATTTATCACCACTATTGTAAGCATCCACTGCACGCTTAAGTGGTTCAGATAACTCACTGTAGTTCTTGTCTGCATCCTTGATATGCTTTTCAAGTAGCATTGCACCTTGAAGTTCGTTCTGGCTCAGTCCCTCATGGTTTCCAGACAAGTAAGCTTTAAGCGGTGCTTCCATGATTGCGTGAACCGCTTCATGTGCAATAACCGCCATCTTCTGACGTTCTGTTAAACCCGATTTAATGACTATCTTACCGTCTTTGTAGTAACCATTAATCTTACCCGCCTTATCAATCACATCGATTTCTGCATACTCAAGCGTAGCCAAGAAGTCTTTGTGCTTACCGACAATAGCGTTAACCCCCATCCCTATATTAGAAACAGAGTCATACAAATTAGAAGCAAGCGTATTGAGCCAGTTCTCATCTACTGTAAAGTTACGCTCTTCGTATCGAGCATCATCTATATCACCTGTACTCTTATTCTGAGTACCCACTTCTACCTTAGTCTTCTCCTTAATCTTACCGTTCTCTAGCGTCAACTCACCCCCATCCACACCTGACATCTGCTGAAATGAACCCTCAGAAGTAGCCGCATCCACACGCTGACTGGCCGCCTTACCTTGCTCAGATAGAGTAGAAGCCAATTGGGGGATCATACGCGTAATGAATGCGGCATCTGTTGCGTTGTAAGGAATCATTGGAATGATTGCCTTAATATTCGGATTCTTCTTGCCTAGCTCTGTTAGAGCAGGAATAAAGCCCTGTTCTTTAACGGCACTTCGATAGAGATTAGCGTCACCATTAAGCATGCCGATAAGTAACTGGTCGCCTTTCTGCTCATCGGTCAGAGCGGTATCCGTAAAGATGGGGTCATTGGCCAATACACGGTTAAAGGTATTACTGACTTCCTGAACCAGTTTCCATTCACGGTGAGGTAGAAGTGCTGCTGTATTAATTTCAGTGGATGCCTGTAGGTTAGCCGGATCCGCTAACACCGCATCAAATACATTCGAGTCAGTGGCCGAAGGATTCACCAGATACTTCAGTGCCTGCATGGATGCATCCATAGAGATGGTCATCATAGGCAGCACTTTCACTGACATCTCAGTAAAGCCCAAACCACGGTCATTTCTCACCTCTGTACCGCCCGAGGTATTAACCGATAATCCCCCCGTTAATGGTTGAGCTTCTTTAGACCAAGTGGTTTCCGCTGTATTCCAGTACGTAGAGTTATCCCCTGCATCCGACATCATCATTCGATAGGTAGGAGAAGAAGCTAACAGTCTCTGCTTAATCTGGTTCAAATCTTTATTAGAGATATCCCCATCAGCAGGGATAGTGCCATTCGCTATCCGTTCTTTACGCAGACGGTTACGCTCACGTAGAAAGGATTGTGAATACAGACCATGAGCAATATTAGACGCTAAGATCATATTGTCTCGGATAGGAATGAAGTCTGAGTAGAAATCATTGATAGCGTCAGTTAGCGCACCACCAAACGTCTGAGTGTAGTTGTAACGTAAACCATCAATCTGGCTATCATCTAAATCAAACTGGGTTAGAAAGGCTTTAGCAGCTTCTGGATTAGCAGGGACATTGAGCCATTTATGCTCCAATGGGAAAGCGTAGGCTTGGCCTTTCTTACTGATACCGGTACGAATAGCACTGGTTGCTTCATTAACATTATCAATGAAAGCCTTTAAGTCAGAACGGATGTCTTCATTCTGGTTCAGTCTTTGCAGTAAGTCATCCGCCTTGCTCACCATATCCGAATGGATCTCATCTGCACCCTTCACGTTATTGGCGTAATCGGATGAACCATAGGTAATAGTGGTGGTTCGGTTCTTAGTAGAGTTACGGGTAAACTCACCGGACTTATTAAAGTGACGCGTATAGAAAGAAGCCAGAGCATCTTTCTTAGCACCCCATAAAGCGTTAATAGCCGCTTGAGCTTCTAAGCTCTCATGGAACTCACGAGAATCTTTAGAGAACGCTTCTTTCTTAGGTAATAACTGATTTGCAATCTTAGCGACAGCAAAATAGTTATCCATCTTATTACCCAGTTTACCTCTACGAATATTGTGAGATACGCCCTCCTCTTTCATAAACAAACCCCCATTGGTCATTTGTTCACGAAACTTATCCGTTACCGAAGTGCCGATTTGTAATAGGGCATTAAATGGACCATTGGTTACCCCATCAATCTCATACGATAAAGAATGGTCAAAAACATCATTACGCTTACCATCCTCAGAGAAGTTACGGTAACGGGCATACTCCACTAAAACCTGCATAGCATGTTCTGGTTCAGACGAGTAACTCTGCACCATTTTACTCAGCATCTGAATATCTAACTTACCGCCCTTATCCCATGCACGAAGCATATCGATAACCTGAACCATATCCTCTTCAGCTAACCGTTTATCTAGGTCTTTGATGGTTTGATTATTTGCTTTCTTATCAGGATCTAAATCTAAGCCCTGAGCCACTGCTAATAAGAAACCTCGATGGGTCTTGTTTCTAGGACGCGCTGAGAAGGCTTTCCAGAACATAAGTCGCTTAGGGGATACAAAGGCACGATGCAGCTTCTCACGCTGAGGAGACACGTCTGACTGCTGAAATTGACGGTTATTGGTTGCAAACTCAAAACCCATGAACAGCTCTTGGGTAGCAATGTCTTCCACACCATTCTCAGTGATACGATGACCTAAGCTAACAAGCTTGTCATAGGCTCTCTCAAGCTGATTGTTCTTACCCTGAATGGATTTAGCTTTACGTGTGTTACGTCCCTCTGTGGGCTTCCAACCAATCATTTCTAGGAACTCTTGCTTAGGCATCTGATCCATTAGATTGAGCATAGGTTGCTGTAACTTGTGAGGGGTAGATTGCGCAATCTTATTGGCTTTCTTCAGTTGAGCAGAGACCTTAGATTCTGAACCAAGAAAAGAATCCGATTGTTCTGTGATTGGGTTGAAGCTTATTCTCTTTTGAACCGCTCGCTTATCAATTAACTGACGAGAGATACCATTACTTGCATCGCCCATGGCCATTAGTTTTTCTTGCCAAGAAGAGATGTTATCCGGCAAACCAAATAGAACCGGATCGCCATATTGCTTAGTATCAGTAGGTGCTTGTCCATCCTCACTAATGGCCGCTTTCAATGCAGCGAACTTATTAACGTCTACGGTATTCTTCTGAACCAGATTAAGATCCACTAAGACATCAATCACCTCTGAGCCTAAAGCATCTCGGTATACCTGAGAATAGTTAGCAGGTGTATCAGGCTTCGCCTCTAATCCTAGTGCATTCATGACCTCTTGACCAATATTGGTTCTAAGGGTGGATTGGAATACACCTTTGCCTTGTAACAGATCAATGGCTTCTGGAGGTAACTCAGCCTTAGTATCCATACCCAGCATACGTTTCATCTCAAACTCAGGAGTCACTTGGAAGTCACGGCCATCGTAAGCAATGGTATTCATCGCAGCTAAGGAAATAGCGTCCACTACTTCTGGCAAGATATTGCCACCCTCATCAATCAGTTGTAGAAGAGGTTCTTTGTATAAGTAGTTAGCCCAGTTCTTATTCTTCTGTAATGCTTTGGTTCGTTTTTCTACTCGTTTTTGCAGTTTGTTCTCTACCGCTTTACGAATAGTAGGTAAGTACACTTTGAACAGTGAATCATCAGGACGACCTACCTTTTCAAGAATACCTTCATCAGCAAGTTGCTTCTGAATATCTGAACCATCGGATTCTAATAATGTGGTAAGCCCAATGCGAGAAAGTACAGAAGACCGGTCACCAGTCCGAGTAGTGAAATACTCACTAATCCGGTTAACGAGACGGCTACGAGCAGTAGCAGAACTAATTTTGTCACTTTTAATAGCATCAATACGCTCCTGTGTTGGTTCAGTGGACCAGACCTTATCCGTTACCGTTTTAGCCACAGAAATTGTTTCGGGTTGATCTAGGAAAGATAATTGCCCAGTCTCTTCGTCTACAGTTGTTTCCTGAGCAAATGGGAGAGGTTCAACGGGTTCTTGTGTTACTTCTCCTTCGACAGCAGCATCAGTGCTAACAGTAGATTCAGTATCACCAGTTCCACTAGGTTCATCGTCTCTAATAGTGTCATCGGTTACCCCAGTAACGACAGTATCGGTATCCACAGCATCGTCAATAATGCCAGAGGTATCACTACTGCTAGTACGAATAGGAGCACTTCCATTGATTAAGTTCTCCGCTTGAGTGATTGCATCACCAATTAAACTGACTTCATTCTCTACTTGTCTTTGTAACTTTTTAGCAGCATTGAGACCTTTAAGACCTAAACCAACGTTTAGATGCCCTGTCTCAGATGCATCAGACTGGCGAAAGATATTGTCTAAAGTAACTTGCTCAGTAGGCAATACCCCTCGATCAATCTCACCCTGACGAGTGGCAATAGCTTGTTTGAGCCAATCACTCTTATCTACTTGGGATGCTTGGAATGTCTTTAAACGACCTAGAGATTTATTGGCTTTCTCTGTATCACCCTCTGTTACTGCTTGGGCAACATCTTTGATGTGGACATTCGTCCCTCTAAATAGTTCATCTTCGCCCTGAACCACTTCCTTAGAGACTTCTGCTAATTTCTTAGCTTCTGCTATCTGACGTACTTTAGCCAGTTCTTCCGTCGAACCCACATTAAAGTAGTCCATCATGTCAGCGATGTTTTCTACTTCTGAACCAGAGAATCCATCCTCTAGGTCTTCATTAGAGAATTGAGAGTACAACACCTTACTGAACATTTTAGTCAGCTTGGTTTTGTCTTCTTCAAGCAACGCTTTATTAGCCGCTGTAACCGGTTCCTCAGAGAGATTGGTTGACTGAACCAATTCAGTCAGGATGGCTTTATCTGAGTTGTTGGTTTTAAGCAGTTTATCCACTGTATTGATGTAGGAGCCTTCACCAGTGATTATCTCAACATACTTATCAACGACTGGTTTTAAAGCAGGTTGTTCCTCAGCAATACCCTGAATAGTGGCGACATGAGCAAACATATTAAAAGCAGCACTTTCTAAATCTTCTGGCGTTGCTTCTGGATTCTTTAGTGTCTCTTTGAAGTTATCGACATACCCTGCATATTCACCGACTGCACTATTGACCTGAGCTTTCTCTTCTGGCGTTAACTCAGCAACCGCCTCTGCCTCTTGGACTGCCTCAGTAGCCGCCTCTTCTACTTGAGTGTCAGCTTGATCTAGATCAGTTTCTGCAACAGCAGCTTGGGTCGCTTTGACCGTATCTTCTGGAGTCTGTGGATCAGCAACGGCTTTCTCTTCTGCTACCTTGGCTTCTTTGGTTGCTACACGCTTTTGAATATTCTCTCGTACCGTGTCCTTGAGGGCAGTATTGACATTTGTTGACTCACTGACCGTTGATACTGCACCCCCCGATATACCGCCTGCTAGAGCGCCTTGTGCTGCGCCTGCACCTACTCCCTCTTCGATACGTTGGAATTGGTCAGCCGTCTGTTGAACTGCTACGTTCTGAACGGCTTGACCTGCACCCTCTTGAATTGCCTCCTCAGCCGTCTCTTTGACCGTATCAGTGGCAACCTTGGTCATTGAGTTCCATAGGCTATCCCCTAGCTTAGAGCCACGGGTAAACAGCGTACCTTCGAATTGAGCAGCACCTGTCATCTTAGAAGCAACACCCGATACCAAACCAGAGATAGCAAAGGTCGTTGAGTAAGCTTGCTCTGCTAACTTATTACGCGCATCTTGTGGTTCAGTACCATTAGCAATCATCTCTGAATAAGCAGGGGATGACTCCAATAGGTCTTGGTGAGAGTATTCTTTCTCATCCAGAATCTTATCCAATACTTGGTTCGCATTAGAAGCACCTTCCTGAACCACAGATAAGCCCACACTGGCTGCGGTAGCTAGACTGGCAATCTCTTTCTCCGTTAAGTCTTTCGCCCCTTTCTTAATCAAACTACCCGTAGCACCCCCTACCAAAAGGTCAGATAAAGACTCTATTGCCATATCAACCGCAAGAGAGGGTTGTGAACCATAAATCTGAATGGTGTCTGCAAACTCAGTAATGATGCCTACTGCCGTATCTGTCGCAGTCCAATCACCAGAAGCTTGTTTAACCACTGCTTCATTTTGACGTTCTTGCTGCTTATCTTTAAGTTGTTTCTCTGCTAAGTCACTGCGCACTCGTAGAGGTTTTGAACGTGAATCCAGTAAGTCTTCACGAACCTCTGTCAAAGCTTGATGGCGATCGTATGCTTTATTGAATCGCTGTACTTTCTGCTCTGCTTTCTGCTCCGGTGACAGATTCGCTTGAACGGCTCCAATGGTACTTTGGTAAGTGGATTCCTGTTTAGCCGTAGTGGGTTGTTGGCCATACACCTGTACCTGACCGGCAGGGGTATCCGCTACCTCTGGTTCAGCAGTTGGCTCCTCTTCTGTTAAAGCACTCGCTAGATTTAAACCCGTACCAATCTGAGCCGTATTAATACCCCAACGTGCTAGAGCATTCGCTGTATCTAACGCAGTTTCCTTTGCAGTACGAATATCATTGTTCAGCTCATACTGAGCTTCTGGAGTCGTCACACGAGCAGTGGCATCATTCAGATACTGGTTCAGTAATCCTGTCATATTGCCTGTGCGTTCTTTCTCAGCAGCAGGCGTATCATCCTTAGCGTACTGCTTTAGATCACTTATGATTTGGGCTTCTGCTTGCTTCTGTTGAGAAACACCTTCGACCTTTGCTTTTCTAACTTGGTCAGGAGTAGGTTGTAGAGCCATTTTATAATCCTCATATAAATAAAGGGAGCTAATGCTCCCTTTGTAAGGTTGAAAGCTAATTTTTCTCGAAGCCAGTTATTCTCTTAAAACTACTCACCCTACCGTCAGCAATCCCAGTAATAACAGTGTCCATGGATTTACTCAGTTCATCGATACCCACTAAATCTGGTTTGCGTACTGTTACAGGCGCACCTCCCACTTTACGACTACGTATGCTTCTTTCTAAAGAAGAACTGGCAGCATCACTAGATCGATCTAAATTACTCTTAATCTTATCCGCAAGTACCAAATACTTCTGTATCTCTGTACGGTGTGGTGAACCAATAACCTTACCTTTGTAGCCCGAGGTAGCATCACGTATATCGGATTGAGAAATGTAGCCATAAGCCGCTTGGTCAGCCTGAGCCATGATGTAATTATACTCTTGGCCAGTAGGAGGCTTACCTAGAATCTCCACCATATTCGAATAAGCCGTTGCTGCATTAATATTACCAAAAGCTTCTGTTTTGTCTTTCCAGTTAGCCTGAGCATCCGTAAGCGATACTGATTCATCATCTTGATAAGTCAGCACTTCAGCAGGGAAACCCAATGCAGACTCTAGCTTCGTCTGGTTCAGGTTAATCGCATCATTATATTGAACGGCAGCTACATCATTAGCGGATGACTGTTGGTCAATGAGCAACTGGTCTTCTGCACCAAATGAGTAGTAAGTGTTGTACTGGTCTACGGCATCCTTAACGTACTTATTGGCTTCTTCCGTCGTAATACTTGGGTCTTGGGAAGCCATATCAGTCACCGCACTCTGGAATGCATTTGGATCGGAATAGTCCTTAAACATCGAAGAGGTCTGCTGCTTAAACTTACGTGCTCTATTCAATCTACCAATTCTAAGTTGGTCAGATATATTGGGTCTAAACTGCTTGGCATAGTTAGTTTCACCAATCTTCTCACCCGTAAACGGATCGTACTTATGTATCGTTCCGTTGTTATCGTCCTTGAATACGGGCTGACTTGCTTTGTCCTGCTCCAGTTTTAATTTATCTTGCTTCACTATCAGATTAGCCGCTTCTTGCTGACGACCTATTAGAGTGTCCTCACGCTTACCTAAAGAATTAGCCACCAATGACTGGTCTACTTGAGCACCAAACTGAGTGGTATCAATCGCCGCTAATTCTTCACTGGTCTGAGCCTGATTGATGGCTTGCTGTAGTGAAGCTGTATTCGCCTCTCTGCCTGTCTGATAGTTGATGTTCGCTAATTCTGTCTGCTCTTGTGCCAAACCACGTAAGGTATCCGCACCTTGGGTGATCTGCTCACCCGCTTGACCTAGCAAAGCATTCGCTGAACCAAAGTTAGGGGTGTTGACGTTTCTCCATGTAATTTGAGCCATGGTTCACTCCTTATAGATTCGATGGAGTAGAAGCAGAATTACGGTTCAGAGATGCTTCATAGTTGTCTGCACGTTGCTGTCTGCGTTCTTTCTGGTATTCATACTCTTCTTTCTGAATATTAAACTGCTCTTGCCAAGCACTTTTCTGAAAACCCAATTGGTCTTTAGCAATACCCAAGTTTTGAAAACCTAACCAAGACTGAGCCAAACCAGAAGCCGCACCAAGGGCAGGAGCAACCCAACCTGATGTCTGATTGCCTAATGCATCTGTACCACCAAAAAGAGAGGATCGACTGAACCAATCGTTACCACCACCTTGATCTGCGGTTGGAGTCAATGAACCAGTATTAAAACCAGATTGACCAAAATCCGTACCTTGTTGAATTCCACCTAGTGAATTTGTTAGCTGATTGTTTGTAGAATTACCCCACTGGGACATACTTCCAAAGTCAGGTACATACTGACCACTTGCGTTAATTGCCATCGGTTGGCTCCTTTATACTTTAATACCGTAGTGGACACTAAGTCCCTCTAAATGAAGTTCATTGTCCACATAGTTAGTAACGGCCAGTGGAGCAACACTTGCCATATTACCAAAGTGGATTCTGGTGTTGTAATACTGCTCTGGTGTTTCATTTGGTAATGCTAAACCATTAGTACTATTAGATATTGCAAAGGGATCTACTAAACCAGTAGTGCCTAGTCCTTCATTCAATTCCTGTAGTTCTCTTTCGGCTTCTTCAATCTCTCTTTGTAATGCATCATAGTCATTACGAATATCTGTCATCTCCCAGTCCATAGCTAATTGTGAACCAGAAGTAAGACCAGATTGGATTACCGTTAAGAGACTGGGGTCTATGTAACCAGATGGGATGAAGTAGGATATGGCAACTACAATGGCTATCAAAAGAGCAGACTCGATCCCTAAAGCATCTACTAGGTAAGCTATGCCATACTTAGCCCCTATCAATAAAGCCCCTAGAACAACAGCACCTACCACAGCCGAAGATGCACCAACCAAACCTGCTGCCCAAGTTAAAGATGCAGCCGCTGAACCAAAAGACATTATAGTTAAAGCGATGGACACGATTATAGCTGCAAACTTGAAGAACTCTGTTTGATACCATTTAAGCTTCAATACAGTGATGCAGTTAAATACAATCTTAAAAGCGTCATAAGCTAATTCAGTTCTAACAGTTAAAGCCATGCTGATTAATACAGAATGGTTCAAAGGAATGATCATGCCATCTGAGTAATCATCTGGGTCTGTTGCGGCATTAACTGCATCTGCCAAAGAGGTATCTATCGTATGACTGCCGTACACATAGTTTATGTGCTTTAAACCATACACAGATAATGTTTCGTAGGTAGTAGCAGTAACCTGTTTGCGTATTCTTAATTCAGAGGTTTCAAAAGCATAGTCCGCTTCCTCTACTCTAGTATTAAGTAGGGTCTGAGTATCTACTGCATTAAGGCCACCAATTGAACCAGTGGTGATGGTATTTACAATGTAAAGGTAACCCAATTCAACATGATAACTAATATCAGCTTCTCGAATTACCACCTTATTCATAGGCGGTGTTCTGGCTTTCTTCTCATCACTAGGAAGACTATCCCATATAGAGTAATCCTTTGAATCAAATGCAGAGTTAGTGGATAGATATTTAAAGTATCGATACAAATAATCCTTACCTGCTTTAGCCGTGGTTTGGGTACTTACCCCCATCATCACATAAGCATGATCGATATCATTTACATCTGGATTAGAATTTAGTCCATCACCCAATTCACTTATTCGTAGGTCTAGTTTCTGTAGAAGCTTCTTACTGGTATTGTATCTGTCTGAACCATCATCTACTGTAAGATCTACACTGTTATGTCTTAAAGGCACAACAGGGTAATAAGCGGTGGAGGGCGACTGAACCACATTCAATACGTCATAAGTATTATCAGCCATTCGGTAAAACCACCACTCACGTGCGGTACTGACGTTACCAAATGCATCGTACAAGAAGTAAGAAACATGGTAGTAATCATCCTGTAACTGCACACTAGGAACAGTGATGTCCTCTGTCTCAACTAATGGATTGAGGTTAGTACCGTGGTTGTAGGTCAATTTGATTGTGGTTGAATTGGTAAACTCCGCTGAACCAAGAGTAACCGTGCCTACTGGTGTGAAAGGTGGATTTGCTACTATATTCGTCGCTCTATCCCAACCACGAGTATTCTCTAGGAAATCCTCAGCAAAGTGTCCGGCATTAGGTGAACCAAATACACAATAATCTATGTACGTGTCTTTAGTCGTTATCACATCAAGCACATTCTTAACTGTTTCTGGTACTACATAATTCTGGTTCAGAGTTCCTTCTGGCAAGCCGTAGGTATACTCATCCCGTCCATATTTGTAATAGCGAGCTAGATTTGCACCTAGTCCATTAATCACATTACTAATCAGATCTTCCGCTATGGGTCTTTCACCACGTACGGAAGTCAATACTGATTGTTGGACGTAGTTAGGAGTATCCTCTACCAAAGGCATAGCAAGAGATTCTACATATGTCTTTTTCTTAGAGAATAAACCCATATTAGATACCTATGCCTTGGCGCAGTTTCGTCATAACCGCAGCTACATCACCATTCTGCATTTGCGCAGTAGTTAGGTCATAAGTGGTCTCATCAACGGATACACGGGTAGCCATCATATCCGAGAACATCTTAGCTACCTTTTGTTCTGCATCTCGGATATAGCCATCAGCTTGGTTTGTGTATAGCAGCATCTGTTTACCAATAATACCTGCTACAGGTTGACCTCCAATAGTATCCACAGTCTGTGCTTGTTCAGTCACTAGTTTCTGGTTCAGAACACCAATCTCAGAAAGTAATTTGGTAGCTTGGTTAGTTAAGACTGTTGCTTCAATACCGGCATTAACGGTTTGTTGAACAATCAGTTTGGTTTGCTCAATCATCTGTGCTGCTTGATTATCTTTGATGATATTCTCTTTAGTCACACCAATGAGTTGTTCATCAAGTAAATCACCCTGCTTAACAGAGTTAATCAAATCTTGGTCAGCTTGTAATTGAGCCTTTTGAGCCAGAGTGATCTGTTCTTCTACTAGACGGGTATCCGCTAACAACTTGCCAATCTGTGCCTGAGTAAGCTCTACATTCTTCTCTGCATCTAAAATCTGTTGGTCTAACAATCGAACCTGTTGGTTCGTTAGGATGTACTGAAGAAGGTACTGGCTGCTCTGGGACATAGCAGCTTGCATAGAAGCAATGTATGCCTTTGTATACTCTTCACCTGTTATCCGTTTGGCATTGTACTCATTTGCTAAATGGTCTTTGGTGGCTCGCATGAGTTCATCAAATAAGCCTCGACCCTCTTTTTCACCACCTGTAAGAGAACCTATCGTTAGCTTATTTTCATTAAATGTCTCGGTTGCCATTATTTACTCCTACCTATAAAAAAGCCCCTACATTCCATTGTAGGGGCATCAAGATCAGTTGTCAGAGATTTACTTATCCACTGCGCCACGCTTCGCTTGGTCAGCAGCTAATTCTGCTAATTGTTTTTTATCAAGAGGTGTTAGTATTTCGACATTGTAAGCATTAGGGAAGAAATTCTTACTGATCTTACCGCCTTTACCATCAGGAATGTCCTTGGACATACGGAACTTTCTATCCTTGAGATTATCAACCATAAACTGAGTTAAGTGGTATTCATGATCGAACAATACATACTTAGTGTGGAAGCCTAGTAACGAGTTACCTACCGATAACCATTCCCCTTGCCATTCACGCTTAGAGGGGTCCATACAAGCTATACGAACACGAATTAACTTCATGGCTACTTTGCGGGCTTCTTCTCTCGCAGCCATCTTAGAAGACCTTTTAGGTTCTTCAATCGCTTTAGCAAATCTCTTATCATATTCTGCAATCTTAGTTTTTAACTTATCCAAACCAATGTTTGGATGAAATTCAATGCCTTTGTTTTCTGCTAATTGCTTAAGAGTATCTAACTCTGTCATTGCAATATCGTCTGACATATATCCATTTCCTAAAGAGGGAGGGACTAAGACTCTCCGAAGAGAGCCTTAATTGAGATTACTGCTCTGCAACAGTATGAGCTACAGCCAGACGTTCTGGACGTAGAATCATTGTACCGTAGTACCACTGAATAGAGCTGAAACCAGTACGACCAAATGGGTCGTTGTGTTGTGCAACACCTTCACCCGGCATCTTAGTGATGATCTTAAACTTGAATGATTTACCCGAAGTTTGGAAACCCACCGTAGTGAAACATTCTGAACCAAGACAAAGCATTGGGAATACATCGTACTTATCTGTACCCGCTACATCCGTTTTTTTGTAACCCAAGTTAGCCGCTGTTGCAGTTGCACCTTCACCTGCCCAGTGCTGCATCTCAGGCACAACGATTAAACGGAATTGACCAATCTTACCGATCTCACCGTGAACCATGTTGAGGCCTTTCTTGTAGTCACCGCTGTAAGCGTACTGCTCTATAGGAACAAAGGCTTTGTTATCGAATGCATCTTTTATCTTCTCAAGTTGGATCTGAAGCTCTGAACCAATATAAAGCAGACGACCATGACCAACCGTAACCGTATCAATCATCCGTGAACCAGTAAGAATCTTCGTGGTCTTCGGAGTACGGTTATCATCCAATTGGATTGAAAGACGCTGTAAGTCTTCATATGAGATGGTCGATACTGTCGCACCCTCACCCGTCATAGTCGCACGAGAGGTTGCTGAACCACCGTAGTAAAGCACACCCGCACCTGCGAGTAGATCCATTTGTAGAACATCTTCCGTTAGTTCAGAAGCACCACGTACAAGCTCACGGGCTAAGTGAGAGTACAGGTCATCCATTGAATCGAAATCCAATGCTTCTTTAGTGAACTCATGAAACATACCCATAGATTGCAGAGTCGCTTCCAACACTAGACGATGGTAACCAACACGGTTTACACGTCCACCTGTTTCAGAAAGGTTGGGTAGTTTGGATTTGATTGTACCGATATCTTTGCTTGAACCATACAGGTTACCACTACCAGTGATAACAGCACCTGCTGCATCGATACCTTCATCATTGACGTTACGGTCATCAAGTAAGGGCATCATATGGTATTGCTTAATAGACTTACCGTAGTGCTTAGGCATCGCACGAGTAGAAGCCACTGGTTGGAAGTATTGCTCTCGGACAGCTTCAATCAATGCTTGCTTATGGTAATAGTCACGGCGGATCTGTTCACCAACCGATGAGTTGGTCCCGTCCCCCCATTTAATTTGGTCAGTATCATTAAGCTCTACATTAGCCATAGTTTATTACTCCAATTACAGTTTAAATGAGTCAAAGTCTTCATCAGACATATTCCAAAAGTCATACTTCTGTTCAGTCTTCTGAGGTTTTACATTGGACTTGGTAGGCGCTGCTTTCTTTCGTTTAGCTTGCAGCTCCTTATCCGTATCCTTAGCTTTCGGCTTCACAACAACTTGCTTAGGCTTTATTGGTTCAGTGCCATCTAGGTTGAACTTGCCTTGGCGATACAGTTGATCACCTACTTGCTGATAAGCCTCTAGATCGGAAAGACCACTCAAACCACCGAACGTACGTTCTCTATCAATCGTTTCCTGAACCATTGCATAAATGCCATTGCCTTTATGTTCATTCATTAACGAGAGTAGCCGTGGCTGCTGTGCAAGGGTACGCTTACTAGACTCATCCCAGTTATTGACCGCATTCATCGTATCTGCATAAGTGGCTGTCGAGCGTATACTCTCAATAACCTCTTCCAGTTCTACTTCATGGTCACCTACCGTATGGTTGCTAGGTGTATACTTACTATCTTCCTCTTGGCTTAGGGCATAGGTATCAATACCTTTTTCCTTTACCAGTTGGGCAAGAGCTTCTGGTTTACCATTCATTAAGTCAATTGCGTAACTTAACTTGCTTTCATCCAGTAGCTCATTGTTATCGAGCATCTTGAGAAATTTACGCTGCCCCTTTAGAGCATGCGTCTTCTTCGCATAATCCAGACCCATTGACATTAAACGACGAGCATCGTCTACATTCTTAACATCAAACTCAGTGCCTTTATGTTTAAGCGGAGAAAGTAATTCCTCATACAACTCTTCATAGTTTAGAACATCTTCTGAACCAGAATCAACTTCTTCAACTTCGTCAGTGTCGTTGTCTTCTTCAGCTACTTCAGGTTCTTGGTTATCCTCTGGTTCAGGGATATCCTTTTGCTCTTCCTGAGCATCATTCTCAACTTCTAATTCTTTTGAAGGGGGATCGGTATCTTGGATAAGTTGAGCTTCTTGTTCTTCAATCGTGACTTCTTTTACTTCAGTAGCTGGTTCAGAAACGACAGAAGGCTCCCCATTGGAAGCCTCCTTAAATAACGCTTCTGGGTTAGCCTCTGCAAATGCCTCATCAGACATCGTGTAAAGGTCATTATTACCCATAGCGATTACTCCTCGTTAACAATGCCAAGCTGTGCAGCTTTATGTTCTGTAATAGCGTGCTCTGCTGCATCACCCTGACGAAGTACCGCATTTAAATAACTCTGCAAAGAACCGACTGCAATGCACACATTAATTGCACCCTTAGCTGCTGCTTCATTTGGAGAAGATGCCAGTGGTGCTGCATTGATTATATTGTCTTCCATGAAACCACGTTCTATTACTTCTTTATAAGCATAACTCTTAAACATTTTAAGGGCTAAATCACGTCGTTTAACCGCCTTCTCAGCTTCCGCTAATTCTAATTGAATCTGATCTAAATCAGTCATTGCTTTCTCCGTGTCCCGACTAAATCGGATTTGCTTGAGTGGATTCTTCTTGTGCTAAGGCAGACTTAAATGCCTCTAACCGCATATTTCCTTGAGACTGCGCTTGGTCTTTTTCAAGGTCTCTAGCGTGGTTCACACCATTTTCTTGCTCAATGTAATCTAGGTTCTTGCGGTCAGTGTCGGCAGCTTTATTTCCGGCTTCAGCCAGAATTTTCTGAGTTTCCGCTTGAATTTTCGCAACTTCAGCTTGAGCTTTTTGTAACTCAATTTGCTGTAACTGCATCTCCAATTGTTGGGCAGGGTCTGGTTCAGGTTCATAAGTTCGTATCTCATTAGCCAGTTGGGGCATTTTACGTAAGTCAGCGATCTCTGCAAGTATCATCTTATACATGCCAATACCAAACTGCTGACCTGTAGTTTGAAGCATGAAAGCCAGTTCTTGTGCTTTCTGTTCATCTGATTCTGCGGTAGAAATTGAAAGACGTAAATCAAATTTACCCTCTAAATCATCTCTACGAATAGAAGTGAATGCCTTATTAGTAACACGCACCACCTCTTCATCAGCCATGAATACTTGGTTCATAGCCACAATCTTATGACCAATCTTACGCATACCATTCGCTAATCTACGTAAAATACCAATCTCACGTCTGGCTGCTGCATCTAAAGCACCGCCTGCTGCGGCTGCTGTTTCCCCTAAACCGGCCCCAGTAATGCCCTGTGCAAATACCTTAACACCAGACAAAGACTCGGCTTCCTGATTCTGCATGTTAATCATGTTGTACACAGACATAGGGATCTCTGGATACTGATGCATGAAAATAGAGTTCTGAGCATCACCCATATCATTGAACTCATAATCCAAACCAGAATCAAACTTACGTCGGTTAATCAAATCTAGGGAACCTTTACGGACACCAGTCTGACCATTAGCACTTCGAGCCATGAGGTCTATCATGCCACGGGTTACTGCACCCACTACCTTCTGATTATCTCTGATAAGCTCACAGTCTGGTTCACCATAAACGGAATTATCTACGGGCAGATAGGGAACCGTTACGAAAGGTAATTTGCCATCTGGATAGGGATTATCTTCCAGACGAATAAGCACATCACCCACCCAAGTCGCTACGATGGGTTTAACAAGCCCTGAACCATCAATATCCCAGAATCCCCAGTATTCGTAAGCAACCAACTTCTGACGGGGTTTATCAGTAAAATGGAAACCATCCTCTTCCCACTTAGAAGCATGATCACCATCGGATAAAGGGTCATTAGACGAATCAGGCAACATATCCACATTCTTATATAAACTGGATTCTTCTAACTCTGCACGAGAGGTTTCAAATGAGTAGATAATGAAATTAGCTTTATCGAGATCATCATTGCATGATGGGTCGATATACACGTTCTCTGTATCGCATACTTCTAAGGTAGGATGATTATCTACAAACTCCTGAACCACTTCTTCTTCTTCATCAATATGAACAGGGTAGTGAGGAACATTCGTTTCCTGATAAGCACTAATAGCTTCAATCATCTCAGCAGGAAGTAAAGTAGGGTCTGTATTCATTGACCGTTCTAAGTCTGCTAGTTGACGCTTATTTTCAGTAGGACGGATCTCATAGACAGGGTAAACCATGGTTCGTTCTTTAACGGTATTCTTCCAACCTACCCGTACGATAACCGTACCTTCGTCCACACACTTACGGACATAGCGATCAATAAAGTTAACCTTATCAATCTTAGTATTAATCTGATTATTCAGTAATAAACCATTCTGCTTTGCAGGTAAGACATCTTCTTCAGTGATAGGGTCTACATTAAAGATATCCGGTGTATTCAAGAATGGTTCAGACAGAGAGGTATAACGCCATTCGTTATTCTTACGAACCAACTTAGGGCTAATAGAAGAACGACCTAATGCTGTCTTCTCTTCTTCAGATTTGATATGCAGAACTTCAAGCCATTCATCAATAGATGCAATCTGTGCGTCATGACTCGATTTACTCAGTATCCAATCATTCTTTAAATCTCGAATGCTTGGTTCATTTTCCCAACCAGTACCAAAGTCTTCATTTATTTCAGTAACCATTGCCTGTCCTTATGAATCAGTATAGTTTGGAACGAACTTAGCATGATCCGTAATTAAAGTTTCAATTGTCAATACTGCCGGAGTCATAGCATCAATTACGACAACTGCTGTTCGAATGTATTGTTTTTTAAACAGCACCTCAATTACGTAAGTACCATTAGTTAACATAAAGTTATATAACCCACCTAAAATAGTCTTACTTGAACTCGTTAGCCCATACAATACTGTTTCAGTGTCATCTGCTGTGATTCGTATATCTGCTCCAATAATGGCATTACCCATTGGGTCGAGCAAATTACCTGTGATCTGAACCATGCTTTAATCCTTAGTTAAAAGTAATCGGAAACATTCCATACTCTCATAATTTGAGAAGAGGTCATTATATCTGTCCGAGCATTCCAACTAGGAGGTGCGGATAGCTCAGCCGCTGCCCATCCCTGAGTACGCGTACCTATTCTACGACCATCAGAACTAAAGCACGGCCAAACCTTGTGATAGTGATTCTGTGAACCACCTGCATGACACTGAGCAACAGGAGCAATGGTTGTCATTTTAACACCACCATCCATATTCCCATGGAATGCAGTATTGGTTCGGAAGTTATTTAAATTGTAATTGGGTCTAGCAATAAAGTGTTTAGGATTCGATGGTTCATAATTACTGTTGAAATTGATCGATGAACCCGTTGCACCGTACATAAGAATGCCGTGCTTAGGTATGGCTTGCTTAGAGGCAATAGGTAACTGCCCTACTAACATCACATACACAGTACCGGACATGTGAGCACTGCTTCTCCAAGAAGACTCTGTACCAGACCAAATACCAAAGTATTTAACGGTAATATGCGTAGCCGTCTCTGACCATAATGCCTTAGAGTAACCACAAGGAGTCACTACATTAGGATGGTTGGCTCCCCCATAATAGCCCACAGATCTGCCCGCAGAATCCCCTGCAACCAGTGAGCAATTATTAAAGTTATAGAAGTAAGGACGACTAGGAAATGACCCTAAGTAATATTCCCCAGGAATACTCTTTGTCAGTGTTACCGTAACAGGAACATGGTAGTTACCGTTGTACTCTATAGGCCAACTACACCCATAGGTTGTATTACTGAAAATAGGAGCAGCATTGTAGGAGGCAGAACCCTTAGCCAATACAATCTCATTAGGTCTACTTGAATCCAAGAAACCCTCAAAACCATATGCTGTTGATATACCAAAAGTAGGCATTATAGAAACCTTGCAAATACTGAAAATCTTGCCTCAGACCATACACGACCAGAGCAAACTAAATTTAGTGTGTATGTACCGTTAGAGATATTGGCTGAACCAGACCAAGACATCTTCTTGCCTCCGTCAGCACTGCTTTCTAGGTGATCACAACTAACCATGATTTCAGCTATACCCGCTAATTCTGGGAAACTGAAAGTCTTCGTTCCTATGGTGACATACTTATACGAACCTAAATAAACGTAAGGTTGGATTTCATCCAATCTAAACGTTCTACCATTATGGGTTACAAATTGAAAACCAAAGGCCATCAGAGTCTCCCTATGCGTATACGTAAGGTATTACCATTAAATACATCTATACGGTCATTATCTAAAACTAGACGGTCTCCAGAAGGAGAGGATTGTATTTTCACTCTACCACTCTGCTGTACAGAGAAAGGAGCCAAAGCAGGATCAACATTTCCTGCCCAAATACGGTAAGCACCATTCACACCAACAGCACCTATGTTGTTACCCACACCGGCAACTATTGAACCATTGATAACTGCATTTGATGCCCAAACTGCGCCAGTTCTATCAATTCGGAAAGGGGATATTGCAGGATTGTCTGAACCTGCCCAGAATCTCCAATATCGATAAATACCTGCTCCGGCACTGTCATCCCCATTCATACCAGAGGTCCAAGAGCCTGCTCCTGCAATCATTGTAGTAGCAGAACTAACCTCATTACCTGTAATGGACTTAGCCACTATTCGATCGGCTGACAAAGTACCTTTGACAATTACATCACCCTCTACATAAATAGCAGGATCGGCAAAATCAATAGAACCAACAGGAGTACCGAACGGAGAGATACATCTCTTACCATCAGACTTAGTTGTGTTTGGTTCATCCAAATCTACATAGAAAATGTGATCATCCAATACTGGTGCTCGACCATACTTAGCAATCATGTCATTCACAGCTTGGGCATTGCTAGGAAATACACCCGTACCATTCACTATGTAATACCAACCTGAACCCGGAGTACCGGATAAACCATCTACACCCTTACCAATAGGAAATGGATTAGACCAAGGTGTGTCTATGACTCCATTTACAAAACGAGCCTTACGTTCAAACTTATCCGCAGGATCTAAGACATCGTGCCATAGGTAGACACCATCAATAGAGTATTCACTGCGTATCTCAATGGAATCACCCGTATTGCCTTTGATTCTCTCAGGAATAGACCACGTACCCCCAACACCATTGACTACCTCACGTTCTCGTCTGAAAGCATCACCTGCTCGTAAGATTGGAGACCAGTCAACAATACCGTCAGGAGAGTACTGGTACTGCCAATAAATGGTGTCACCATTATTACCATCTATAGGGGAGATTCGATAAGGAGCACCCCATGGAGCAATAACACCATTGGTAGACAGTGCCTGTCTTGCCCAATTATCGGTAGGCAGCCGATCGTCATGCCATGGGCCTGTAGCATTCTCTGAGTACTGGTAAGCCAAGAAGATGGTATCCCCATCTGATGGGTCGATAGGATTGCCATCTGCATCCTCTAGCTTAGATACCCGAAGTTGGCCACGAACATGCACAATGTCATTAACTGTATCCACTTCAAAGGTAATGTCTGAACCATCTTGTACTGAGAAATTATCTACATTCACGGCTAAAGCTGAAGCTGAACCAGTATTGCTGTGACTAACAGAGGAAACCTTATTCTGAACCATGGTTGATTCTGAACTCTCAGTACCATTAGCTTGGTCTGCACTCACTACACGTATTATCTGTGACTGGTCTATGCCATTGTCGGACAGTAAAGTTAGCACCTGACGAATAATGTCATCGCTATTCTTACTCTCTACTTCACTGATTGTTGTGCCGCTATGGGACACAGAGCTAGTTGAATCGGTATTTGGTGCAGTTATAGCCTCTGATTGAGTATAGCCTGTAGAGAGGCTCTCAGAGCGTTCTACAGATACTGAACCCACTTTGTTTATATCGATAGTTGTGATCAGATCTGATTCCACTCTAGCTAAGGTTTCTTTTTTAGAATCTAAAGCCTCAATGACTGAACCAATAGAAGCTAAAGTTGTCCCGTCATCTGAATCGGATAAGACAGCATCCTCATGCTGAACATGCGCATCCTTTGAAACCAAATCTCTCGTATGCTTAGAGAATCGAGCATTTAGGTGGGTATCTACTTGGGTCTCGTCAATATGGGCAAGCGTTACTTCTTCATCTACTATCTGATCTCTTAGCTGACGCTTACGTGTAAATGCAGCATCCTCTATCGCTTTAAACTTATCATCCCAATCCGATGGGTAATCAATAGAGTCTTCAGGAACCACTGGAATGGAATACTGAACCAGTGTTTCTAAATCAATTGGATTAAGTGTCGATTCATCAACACGTAAATCACCTGTAAGTTTGTAAGTGTCAGAAACCAATACTTCTAAGTCATACACACCGTACAAAAGAGGAAACCCATAGTTCCCATCTTCATCGGTCATATAAATTGTCAGTGTGCCCTTCACAGTAGATTGCGTTACTTTGGTAGTAATACGTATCTCTTGGTTTGGGATTGGTTCTCCTAAAGGATTGAGCAAAATACCCTGAACCATTACTTCCATTGCTTCTTACTCCTATTTACCACAAGTCTCTATACACCGAAATCAATGAACCATAGCAAAGTATCTCTGCATGTCTTTCAGCTCTAACTGGTGTCTGCAAAGCCCAACGGCTCACCAATGCTTCCATAGATGCGGTCTTAAAGTCTTTCTCTTCTAAAGCAGCAATCATTTTCTTGAACTGAAACAAACCATGCAAACCAAGCTGATAAGCCATAGAGATAATAATAGTTTGGCGATCACAATCTAACTCACTGAACCAACTTTTCTTATCCAGTTCTACTAGCAATTTATCCACTTCTTCTTGTAACCACATTTGAGCAACAGGCAATGGACACGAGAAATTATAGTTAGCAAGGGAACCCCCTTTCGGCCCAATGCGTTTACCAATGCCAATGGTCGGATACCCCATTGAGCATAGATATGGTTCAGAACGGAAACCTTCTTCGAATGTTAGTAGCTGTATAATCATCTTGTTCCCTTAAAGAAAAGGCTCCCATAGGAGCCTAATTAGTTATAGTTCTGCGTCTGCTGTGAAGTTAAACCCACTAGTACCGAAACCTACGTTAGATCCTAGAGTAGCTCCGAACGGTAACGTGCCAATCCAATAGAAGTAAGCGAAGTTTGGTTCAATACTTCTTATCTCAAACGTGTGGCCTACATTTGTTTGTTCAGCGGCCCACCCCCACCACAATGCCAAAACTGAACCAGCACTTGCAATACATTGTGGCGCAACTCTCATAGTTGTAGGTAACACAATAGGACTGCAACGAGTATCGCCATTCTGATGCACCATACCGTTTACAGAAATTGAGTTAAACCTTTGGAAGTATCTCTGACACTTAGCAAGATTAGTTGCAGGGTCATCTGGGATGAAGGGTGTAGCAACTGAACCACGTTCGAGTTTTACTTTCTTGAATCTACCAATCAAACCAGTTAAATCAGTATCAGACATACCAAGTTGCAGGAATTGCGGCTCAGAACCGCTTGTTGTATCTTCTAGATTAACTTGAAAAGTATTAACAATCTTATGGAAGTTCCCATCATCGGGTATTACTTCTGAACTGAAATCTATTAAATCAAACGAACCATCTTTCTTATAGAAACGACATTCAAAGTTAAACGTTCTATCTGAATTAACAAACTGAACTTCCATCGAATGCGTTAAAACACCTGCTTCATTTATAGTCGCAATAATAGAGGGTGATAGTTCAACTTTCTGTTGGTTATACGTTTTACCTGCATCTGGAACAGACCTACTATCGATGTACATGTAATCATCTACGGTCGCTACCTGTGTTGGTGCGTTACCAAAAGATGCTGTGTAAGATGATGTGAACCATCTATCAATGGTGTACTGTGCAACTACATTATTAAAGCCCGTGCCACGTTGTGAAACACTGAAGTCACCGTTAATTAAAAGATTAGGATTACTGCGTGTATCCAACTGTGAATGTTGGAGTACATTGCTTGCTGTCATGTTGCCTCCTTAATATCTAATACCTTTAATTCGCTTATACACCCAGTGCTCTGCATTACCGGCAAAGATACTACCTGCTAGGTTTGCACCTGTATTTCTTAACCAACCATAACTGTAATGGCGTACATAATCGGCAGCTACACCAGAGGGTGACGAGAAAGCTAAATTATGTAGGGTATATGTATTGCTTTGTAATTGTTGTGGGGTCACAGAGTCAGAGAATCCAATATTATTAGTACCCTCAGATTCAGTTGAATAACCCTCAATAACAATCATGTCAAAATTTAAAATAGATTCAGTAAAATCGACAGGAGTATCTACGTTATCAATTGTACCCTCCCAAATAGTGAATACGCCTCTAGCACCAAGTGGATTTACCAAATTCGCAATACCATCAGTATTAACCTGTTGCTGTGTAAGCCAAGCAGGTTCAGGGACAGGCAGATTATCAACCAGATTACCTGAGTAGATGTATGTCTCTACGTAGAAGCCCTGTGGTGAAGTTTCGCCTGTGTTATCGTATGTATCTGGTGATGATTTTGGTCTAGTAGTACCACTACCCGTATTACCATCAGTTGCACTGAACTTTAATTTCTGTGCTGAATCAAAATTATCTTCGAATCCATAACCACCTGCATTAGCATTATCAATACTTGCATGATTTACTAGTCCGAAATATCCATCGTTATCTGCATAACCAATGGGTAGAATGTGTTTATGATTTTCAATCTGTGAACCAAAACCTGTACCCACATCACTACGGATCTCTGAACCAAGTGAACGTGTAAAGCCCCCAGTACCTACGGTAGGAACACGGAACGTAGTTGAACCATTACCAGAGGAATAGTAAGGGACTGCATCAATTGGACTTGATGTCTTTAATGCCTGCCACTCAGCTTCCGTTTTAAGAATGTTAGTATGCACTTGAACCCATTCCCACAAAGCAGGGTAAGCAACTCGGCTGTATTCACCACCACGCTTGAGAATTAGAGACGAGTTGTGTGAACCAATACTAGGTGGAAAGTTGACTTCCATGCCTACCATGTTCGAGTTCACTAGTCGTAATCGATTCAGAGCATTGTCTATCACTGCTTGGTAGCTACCACCACCACCAAAGAAATCACCTGTGTTACTCATTTTAATATCCTTGTTAGCACCCCTGAAGAGGTGCGTATTGTGGTTATAGTTCTGCTGCTGCTGTCCAGTGGTAATCCACTAGTAGCCATGTTGAATCAATAACGTTCTGTACTATATGAAAACCCTTAGCGCTAACATAAGTGGTTGCTATTGCACCTGTGTAAGTAACACCGCTGTTAACTTGGTAGTACCTAGCGTGTCCGTTTACATTACCGTATCTAGTCATACTTGGTGTGCGATACATTTCAACGGGGAACTCATACGACGCGACTCTGTCACTGTTGTTAGTAACTAGTGAAGTAACACCGTCCCTAATTGCGAAAGCAGTTGTGCTTGTTCCATTAGCAGGATTAAAGTCAACAGGGAAAGACTTCTGGTAGTATCGTTTGCATTTAGAAATATTAACTTGTGGTGCATCAGGAATGAATGGTGTTGCAACTGAACCACGCTCTAACTTCATAGTCGCAATGTCTACGCTGTAAGCAGGTGTTGTTGTGAATACCAATACAAATTCAAGTGCTATTACAGGTATTGAAACCTCTGTCACTGGCGGGATAGTTATCGTTGCATTTACATTACTGAAATTTCCCTGAACTAACTTTCTTTCATTACCAGTAAATGTATATCCTGTTGAGTCACGTACAGTACCATCTTCCATGTAATAACGAAGAACGGCAGATTCGAGAATGTCATCAGGAATGTTTGTTATTACCTGTCGAATCTCACCTGAGAATGTGAACGTTCCACCCTTACTAAGCGAACCATCATTCTCTATTCTTTGTGTTACCTGTAGTGTTTGGTTTGCTTCTTTGTAAATCCTAGCAACTTGACGCTGACTATATCCCTCAGAAGTGTGCTGTGACTTCTCCATTCTAGTATTAGAACCAGTGAATAGTCGCCATCTATCTGCTGCCATAGCATCGCTTATTATAACTCTTAAGTGTGAACCACGTTGCCAAACACTCATGTCACCATTGATAAGCAAGTTATCATTTGGTTTACCTACCCATACTTCATCAATAGCAGACTTAACATTCGTCGCTGCCAAACCAGAAACCGTATTGTCGTACTGAACCAGTTTTGCTGCTACATCTGCAACCTGCACATGGTTCCAACCCCGAACATCGACAAACGACTCAACGAGCAGTGGATTGTTAAGTACCACCTCTGAGCCAGTAGAAGCTACATACTGATTGGTAGGGATCAGGTAACCATTGATGTACACATCAACGAAACCAACATCGTAAGTTACAGTAAATGTATCAGTGCCTGCCGGATACAGGTTACGCAGTGATGACATGATCGCCTGTGGTGCTTCAGATTCACCAACCGCATTCACTACTTTCCAACCCTGTGTAGCATCCACATAGCTGAACGTGTAAACAGCGTACGAAGTCTGCATCTCGAAGTTTTCATTCAAACCCATGATAGGGTGATCCGCAGAAGCAACAATCAACTTAAATGGCGCAGTAGAATAGAAACCAACAGAGACCCAATCACCCACTTTCAAACCACTGGAGTCAATCGGCAGATTAACGGTAACGTCTGAACCCACGGTTACTGAATCAACTAAGTAACCCTCACCTCGACCAATATTCAAGACTGAACCAGAATTGTGTATCCCATATTCTGGAATACCGCCTCCACCTACGCCAGTCCATTCAATGCCGTTGTAAAGTTCAGCATCCCCTGAGTCAGAATTGAAACGGAATGAACCCGTCTCATTCACACCACGCTCTGCTTCTGTACCTACAGGCAATTTAACGCTATCTGTCGTATTCAGTGATAAACGTGCTGCCATAGATGCAGGAATGTCTCTACGTAAGTATCGACCTAAATAAGCCGGAGCAGTCATGTCTGCAAGCAAGTCTTGGACATTCGTAAAACCCGTAGAGTTAACATCCGTGAAGTCAGATGTACGGGCATGGTTTGAACTGAACACTGTACCGACATACCGACCAGAGGAAGGTAACCAAGTTTTACTACGAGCACCTTGGGCATCCGTTACCAACCGAATATAACCTCGACTATCATCTGGGGGTAGATAAATGTTACCGGCAACACTCACTGCTGAACCTGCCGCAGTTAAGTAACCTATACCCGTATTCGTTGTAAGCGGAAATGCCTCAATCACAGCAGAAGATGGAGTGTCATAATCTGGAATGGTAATTACAAAGGGAGCTGTTGTATTAATGTGTAGAATAGTGAATTCAAAGTTCTCTAGAGATGAGGTAGGGATTGTAAAGTTACCCGTTACCACATGAACAATAGAAGATTCAGCACGCTCATCAAGCTCCCGAATAGCACCATCTAAATCAGTAGAAATTAGGTTTGTACCTGCGGATGTAAACTCTAAATCTGTACCATCTATAACTACAACACCAGTCTGACCGTTTACTGAGTTTACCGAACTGGCCCCAATGCGATCCCAAACTGAACCAACACTGTCCCAGATAATCCAATCACCGATGTTCCAAAGGATACCCCCTGCTGAACCACCTACGCTAACAATATAGTATTGAGTACCTGTGAAACCCGGAGGTTGATTAGGGGGTAGAGTGCCACCAGACGCATCCCAAGTGCCTTGGTAAATCGGTGTACCTGATAGGGCATCTGCATAGCCCTTTGCTCGGTCAGCTTCATCAGAGGAGGTTAGAGCATAGTGCTTTGATGAATACTCTGTCTCACTCGGAATTGTTGCACCTTTTGGATACGTAGCCCAATTCTCAGATGTAGTCTCACTGTCAGCAGCCGCTACTGCCGATGCACCCGCAGAGTTTGCACTGGCCAAAGCAGCATTCTCACTAGCCAGTGCTTCGGCAGCACTTGCTAAGGATTTAGCCGCATAGTGAAGTGAGGAATATTTACCAGCCGTTACTTCCTGATCTTCTGGTTCAGTTGCCCACTGCTCTGCTTCGTCCTCTGATGCCTTAGCATTTGTTTCTGATGTCTTAGCATTTGTCTCAGATACCAATGCAGCAGCTTGAGATGCTTCTGAACCAGTCTGAGCCAACTTAGCTGCCGCTTCCGATAATGCAGCAGCCAGTTCTGCTGCCGCAGCATTTGCTTCAGATACACTTGCAGCATTCTTAGATACCTCAGCAGCCTGCGCAGCTAATTCAGCAATCTTAGCGTTATCATCTGCTAGAAGAATCTCATCAATATTCTCTAAGACTTTATCTAAAGCACCCTTTGATAGGTAAGCACCTAAAGCTTTAACAGTTTCTATATTATCAGCAACAATACGGACATCATCGTAAGCAGTGCCTAACTGTCTATTGATTGCTGATGGAGTGGTAGCACCACTGTTCTTGATACCCATCGCCTATACCCAACCTCCGTTCTCTAATTTGATATTGGTTTCGTTTGGCGTGTTATGCAGTACGTTCTTATCTTCTAACTCTTTACACTGTAATTCGTACTTAGCCATAAATGATGCAGATAACGATTGTTTATTCTGGTCTGAACTAGAGCTATACACCCGAGAAGTCACATAGGAAAGTAAGGGTTCAATACAGTACTCAGGCAAATCAATTTCTACCAAAGTGGGATCTACAATATCTATCCCAATTGGTGAATGCTTCGCTCTGTATGTGATGAATAGTGTAGTGGTATCACTAGGGTAAGGTACTTGCACTGTTTTATAGTTAGGTAAGAATACTGAATAGTTATTGTTATTATCGTTTACTGGTAAATTATCACCTTCTTCATCGTACACCTCTTGTATACGTAAGATGTCATCAGTAAACGGGTGATCCAATGAGTCCTCTATCCAACGGATGGGTTCGTTTGAGTTCTGATTGCTACGAGCATATTTAGAGTCAAGGATATAAAAAGTAGTAATTGCATTAAGTGAGATTGCTACCTCACGTTCCTTTAAACAGAAGCGCGTATGCAAAGCCAATAAGCCTCTATTCACATGTCGTATTAATGCAGGGTAATCCTTTAATTGAACTCCTGTTGTTGCATCCAAATCACTAGAGAATGAAAATTGATTTAGTTCCCCTGTCTCTAATTCTCCAAAGATGTCTGCCAGTGTTAGCATTAGTTATCTCCTTTGCAAAGGTACTAATATTATACGATGTACGAACTTAATCTGTCGTTTACGAATTCATCCGGTTGTTCCCAGTAGTAAACGTTATCCTCTGCTTGAACCAATCTTCCTTGGTTACTTGGTTTGAATGCTCGCATAACAGAAAGCATGGAAATGGTGTCAGAGAAATCATCATGCTTTGCTTTGAAACCGTGGATTGATATTAAGGACAATTCATCCATAGCCTGAACCATACATTTGGACTGCTTCATCTCCTTGGGGAACATAACCTTGTGAGATTTAAACATTGGAACCATGGTTTGGAAGCGAACAAACTTATTGTTGTTTGGTCGGATACCTTCTCGATTCGAGTTATTGTCACTGGCCAATCTGAACCAAATACCCGTATCTTCCATGCGTCGTTTGATCAGTGAAATGAAACCACCTTGCTGACCGGTCACTTCTACCCCTACAGAGATAGGTGTGTATTCCTGAACCAGATGAAGCAAATCATCGATGTTTCTATCCATGGTTTGTCTCGCACATCGACCGTCTACCCACAGCCAGTCACCATTAGAGTTATACGCCCAAACAGAGATAACTGAGAAGTCAGCAGACTCCTTTTCAGAGGTAGCGAAGTCGGTAGTGATGTAGAAGTTATAAGCGGGTTTATTCTGAACCACTGCATTTCTGGAATACCAGACGATATCCCCATCATGGATCAGGCGATCATCATCAGACATGATTCGAAGCATCAGCTCTTGGTTAAATGTATCTGCTTTCCCTGACATAGTAGCCTTAGTGTATTGCTTCATAACGTAAGCATAGTCAAAACGGTCTTCCCATGAACCACGGAACTCTTCTGGCTTACATGGGAACTTCTCACACACCGGATACACGTTCACTCGCCATGCTCCAGATTCCACAGCTTTATACAAAGGGTCTTTTGCATTGAAAGGTGTGCCTGACCAAATGATTTTACGCAGCTTAGGATGCAATGCGTAATCGATGGCCTTATAGATGGTGTCTTCTATAGAAGCAATGACGGTAGGTGAACGTGCATCCTCATCGGAAAGCAAATCATCCAAAATAGCTAACTGAGGACGAACCCCCATTTCTTTCGCTCCACGTACCCCTGTCTTAGCACCATACCCTTTTACAATGAAGCGTTTGCCATCAATGTTATTGAACTCATAACGAATGTCTGTAAAGCGGCATCTTGGCAGGTACTTTTGTAGGAATTCAGATTGTTCCCAACGGAACTCTAAGTTCTTACGCATATTCTTAACGCCATTATCAATGGAGTCCGACACATAAATTGCGAGGTCTATCTTACCAAAATTTGGGATCTCCCCAAACACTGCAATGTACAGAAACAAGTATTCCGCAAGTAAGGTGGTTTTCGCCAAACCACGATGGCACATGTTTAACGTATCGGCCTCATTAGTGGCAACTTGGTCTAACATCTTATAGTGAACCACTGGGGTTTTATTTTCCTCTCCTCCTGGTCCATTGACGAGCTTAATAAAGTTAATGAATTCTAGTGCAAAATGTGAGGGAACGTAGTTGCAATTGTCCTCATAATCTATCTGGTTCAGGTATTCGGATACTGTCTTGTAATCCATGAAATAATCCCTTAATTAGTCTCTGAATCATAATTTTAGCAGGTTTGTGCATTCTATGATTAGTGCTAAGATCTTACCGTCTACATAGCCTTCTAAGAGGATTTATACATGGCATCAGTCAAAATTATCCTACCCGCTAATACGTGGGTAGACGTCACTGAGGGTAACGAGAAAGGGACAGTTACTCATTACCAAGGTCGATCAGATATCTTATTTGTACAGTCAACGAATATCCCAAACCTACCCACCCCCTATGATAATCCAATCGCAGATGTACTCGATCCAGATGTCGTAAAAGTTAAGTACTTCGGTGGCCTATCCTCTCAGCGTATTTGGGCTTGCTCTGTAGAGTATGCTTCTATCGTTGTATTAACTGAAGCGGAGGTATAATCATGCCTATAGGTAACGAACCTAACTTTGGGGGAGGAGGCACTGGTTCAGCAGATACTCCTTCTCAAATTAAATCAAAACTAGAGACTCTGACTGGCGCAGATCGTCTTGATGCCTCAGCCATTCAAAATTTGGATACAGGTGCATCTAGCTTATTGGTTAAAATCCAAGAAGTTGCTTTAGGAGAAGGTTTATCTCATGGAGATACTTTCTCTATAAGTGGTGCAGACGATTTCATTGCACAACTCGGTGTTGGTGCTACCTTTAGTCAAGTAGGTAGTCGTGCATTGCCCTTGTATTACAGTGCCAGTAATAACCTTGGTTTCTTTGGCGGTGATGGTGATGATCCTACTGACTCAAACGATGCTCTACTTGAAATCATAATACCTAAAGAGTACTTCACAGAATCACAAGAATTACGCGTTACCACTCACTCATCCTCTGCTAGTGGTACACGCCGTATTTGGGCATACAACGGTGATGCTACCGCCTCTGGAACAGAGTTAGTCATTAATCGTGGTCGAACAACACAAGATAAGATTTCTAGTCCTGCTACCCGTTTCTTCATCATTCCTACTGGTTCATCTGATATCCACCTGTATTTTAGTCGTCAAGTTGTGCTTGATATTGCACTACCCAATCGTTCAGCTCGTATTGGTGGAATATTGAATAGCACTCGAATTGCTGCCTCTGGTGCAATTGCATCCAATGTTGCGGGTATATCAGCAGGTGGAGGTATCGGTTTTGCTGATGCAGATGCATCGCTACTGTTCTTAGGTTTAAATGCGGTATGGCGTAGAGACCAAGGTCGTATAGCACCAAACCTATATGCCTACTCTGGTCGATATGGCTTACTAACGAGTGGGCGATCTCTTGATGAAACGGGTTCTGCTGCTATCAGTGAAATCATTATTCCTGCGTATGCTCTACAACATAATCAAGAATTAGAGATACTTCGACGATCACGATTATCCGGTGATACAGGACAAGGGATTGTTGTTTATGCAGGAGATCCTACATCAGGTGGTGTGAAGCTTACTCCCATCTTTGGTACTGAGTACACGACAACGGGAACTGTGAGTTCTACCGTAGCTTGGAACGTCTCTACGACACCCAATGCGACAGATACAGTTACTGATAATTTACATATCTGCTTTAAGCATACCTCTGTATTCTCAATAGAACTAAACACAGTAACGGCTAATACTGCAAACTCTAGTCACGTAATGGAATTGCGTGGTGGTGATCGCCCTGATGAGTTTGATGCTATTAGCGCCTATACGAAGGGAGAGCGTGTATTTTACTCACCTGACAATAGAACCTATGAAGCATTAAATGATGTGTCTCCTGACCCTTGGGATGCCTCTCAGTGGGTGGATGTTTCTTTACTGGGTAATGCAACTCGCATAGGTGGAGTGGAAACCAAAGGTACTTCACTGCAAAACCAAATAGACATTCTCCGTAGTGGTGCTTCAGCGGATTACCCAGATTACGATGCAACCATTGTCTATAATACTGGCGACAAGATCACTGAACCTGTAAACAACATTCATGCTATTTGTCTTGAGGATGGGGTATCTGGTGCATTTGATGTAACCAAGTGGGATGAACTGAGCATTGAATACAATGCCAAACCCACCTCTATAAGAGATCGCCTATCTCGCTTATTGGGTGATGAACGTCTACCTGCTACGGCCATTAAGGACTTATCACTGACTTACGATGCGACCCAAGTCGTGTACGTAACGAACAGTGGTGATGACTCTAATTCAGGTCTTTCTCAAGCTGAACCAGTCTCTACCCTTACACGCGCTATTGCTGTCTCCCATACTCTGCCTGCCTCATCCGATCGAGCCATCGTTTGTTTAGACGCCTCTGTATTTATTGAGAACTTCCCTATTCCTAATGGCATTAGCGCATACATGCCATTGGCTGAGGTGACAGGTAACTTCACAGCAGAAACCAACAGTGAAGATGTTTACGTAATGCGTAAGCTATCAGGCAATATCATTCTAGGTAAAGGCAGCAAGTTCAGTGTGGGTGAAACACTGGGTAACATCAATATTGCGAGTGCTGTAGATACGTTGGCTATTGTTGAAGTGGGTAACCTCTCTATTGGCGATATCATTATTCCTGCCGCTGCTAATGGTTCACTCCAAATCAAACTGGATATCGTACACTCTGGTTTTAACTATATTGATAATGGTGCATCGATTGTTGTTACCGGTTGGTATGGTTCAAACTTCTTAGGTTCTGGTGGTTTGTCTGATGCCCCATCTGATGGACAAACCTATGGTCGTAAAGATGGTGACTGGGAACAGTTATCCGCACAGATAGGTAAGCGAACTTTTAATCCATCTGGTGGTAACTGGATTAACATGGTTACTTTCCCTGCCCTATTATTTGGCGAAACAGAGACACAACAAGCTGACGTTACTTTACTAATAAAAAGTACGACTGGTGATTTTGAACTGTACTCTACTATCAAAATTGCCTTCTTACGCGGTGTTGACTTCAATGGTGGTATTCAAATAGATGGTCGAGTATCCAACTATCCTCTTCCTCGTACCGATGCTAAGTATCGAATAGTTCGTGAATCTGCCAGTACCTATGATGTGGTTCATATCCAATTCTTATCTGGTTTAAATGAGATTGCAGATTTCACTGTCATCAATAATTTAGAACTGCCTTACGATCCCTCTATTACCTTTGGCGCACTTGATATCTATACACCCGTCTCAGGTGAAGAAGAGTTAAGCGTCTTAGATGTTACCGGTTGGCAAGATGAAGGTATCTCTCACGGTATCACTCAAGGCATTGAGTGTGACTTCGTAGGTAAGCCTGCTGCACTTGGTTCAAATTTACGATTTATGTCAGATCGAATTATTCACCAAGTGGGTACAGCTAAAACATTAGAGTCATTCAAGCATGGTACGTTGATTTCTGGCTCAGCTCATGCCAATGAAACCTCTGCAACTAGACATTACACCGTTGATTCTACACCTGACCAAATCATTCCAGACACTGAGTTTGGTGATTTAACAATGGTTGTTGTTAAATACTGTGACTATATTCGTGACTTGCATGGCGCAGCTAATGGCCCTGCACTTCCGGGTATGCTGCTTGCAGATGATACGAAGTACATGACCTTTCAAGTACCGCATCTAGCCTTAGTTGTACCTGATGTAACGGCAACACTTTCTCTGGGACTCACGACTCGATTTGCTGCACAAGGTGATGAGGGTGATGTGGAAGTGTTCGATAGCTTGGGCAACAGTCTAAACATCACTGAGATAACCCAACCTACGGCCAAAGGGGAATACGTTGTCCTTAATTTTGATTTCCCTAAAGATGGGTATCTAAAGGTATCACGTTCCTTAGCAGGCTCATGGGTGGGTGTGGTCAGTTCTTCTTGGACTCTAACTCAATTACCTAAAGATAAATCCAATCACCTTGTACTAGATGTTCGTTCTAACACTCGTGCATTAGGTTTACCCCGTACTATCGATAATGGTACAAAAACCTTTGAGAATGGTAATTTACGTGCAGACCCATTAACTAATCGACCTCAAACCTACCAAAGTGGTAAGTGGGCGTATCTGAATGCCACTGCATTTGGTGTGCAGGGTTCTCAGTTTGCTGCTTCTTATTATGCGGATGCAGGTGATGGGGATGTTGTCGCTCAAGGTTGGGAACTGGGTGATCCAGATGATACTAACCGTATCTTTATTGTTGCCGGTCAATATGGTTATGACCAACTACTGAATATACGTGACAGTACAACGCTTCGTCCTGTGGGTATTCAGTACGTGCTCTCTACCGCAGCAGAGGCCAGTATGTATAGCAATGGTTTCCGTTGGGACTTTGGTATTCGTATCGAAGTAGGACAGATGGTTAGCTACATTCAAGTCTCTGATGCCTATAGCGGTACAAGTGGACGTTGGTTAATCACCATGGTTAGATCGGGTAATGACCTAACGGTATCCCCTGAATCGGGTGGTAGCTCAATCATAGTCATAGGCAATGCCATCAATAGCTTTAGCCTACGAGCTGAACCAAACAACACGACTGCACGGTTCTACATCAATGGAAACTATGCTTTCGATGTTCCCTACCAAACGGGTACATACGATGGCATGATCTTACATACCTCTGGTTCATCTGGTTCAAATGATGAATTGGCTTGGCTGCGTGACTCTACGATGTTTACGCTTGATAATCTGAACCATACCCTCACACGAGCTGATCTGGATTCTAATATCAATTACATCGTGCCAACGATTAATAATCCAATCAATCTTGAGCTACCTAAAGGTACGTTTGCTGCGGGTACGAGCTTCACTGTTACTAATGGTTCATCCAAGACCTGCACACTCAAACCTGCCGATAGAGACAACCATATTATCTCAGGCAAGTCTTCCTATGAGATCTTAGCTAACCGTGAAGTCACCTTTACCCAAACGTCATTCCCTCGTGGAACCACATGGGTAGCACAGGGTGATAAGAATACTTCTGAGCACAGTACGGGTAATGAGATGCAGATTAACGTAAGTGATACAGGTACGCTTGCAAGCCGTCATGGTAACTATTTAGGTGGAATTACCGTTCAGAAGGTGTCTACAGGTAAGTGCCGTATTATCCCTGATGATGCGTCTGCTCACGTATTCCAATTAAGCAATTCCTTTGTTGATGCTACGCCTATTCATTCAACAGAGAACTATAGAGCCACTGCTTATTACGCAAGTGGTTATCCTGAAGTTAATACCTTTGATGCTTCAGGTACTTTAGCGGATTGTGCTTTTAGCTTTACACTGATTTGGTAATATTAACTCGCCCCCAATTAAGGGGGCTTTTCATTAGGAGAAACAACATGAACCAAACTTGGTTAAAAAACAATGTAGTCGCAATATTAACAGCGTTTGGCTTAACCATTGGTGTGTACACCAAATTAAGCTCTGATGTTGCCGTACTGCAAACTGAAATTATGCTATTGGAATCCAGTAAAAAGGAATTGGCGGTTGAACGGTTAAATAACCGAAATGAAGTTAAGAAACTAAACAGTCGAATATCAGAAATAGAAGGAATTAATAAAGCGCTTATTAATGGTACGGCTAACTTAACTAAAGTTGTGCAACAGTTGAATGAAACGACAACTAAACTAGCCGTAGGCGTAGGTAGATTGGAAGTACAAGTAGAACGATTCCAAGAAGAGAAATAATTATTAGGGCGATAACCTTCGCCCATTTTATTCATCCGTCTTTGTGATCTCCCCTTCTATAATTAACGGACTGTGCGCCATCTGCTTCGCATTCATTGAACCAGAAGAAATGGTATCTCGCTGTAAGATCACCAAGTCCTGTACCGCTTTACGCAAGTCCCCTATTTCGGAAGAATCTTTCTGAACCACATCCAATTCAATCTTAGCCGTCTCTGGTGGTTTCAAATGTGTAAGCACTGAGTTGGCTGCATCCGATCTGACTTTCTCGCTGTTCGCAGACGACATCAGTTCAACTTGAGTCATTAATGCTTTTTGACGGTAGTCTTGATTGAATACATGAAAAGGAATAGAAGACTGTTCCCAAATAGCATTGACTAACTTTGATTTATTATAGGAAGTGACGTATCTAGCAATCGTCTTACCGTCTACACCATTCGCTTTGAAGTTAGTGAACTTAGCCGTAAACGTTTTGGCGTACGCCTTTATATTGGTGTCTCCCATCAACTTGAATGAGATGTATCTAACAGCATCTATGTACTGGTCTATTGTCCATTTTGAACCATCGAGCACAGAGGTATAGGAAATAAGATTCTCTCTGTATTGTTCTCTGAATTCAGGATCGAGATTTAACTGGTTCACACTATCCACCAGTTGTTGGCTCACTCGTGAACGCAGTGATCTAGGGACAACATCCGTCAGTTCTTGTACAGTTAAGTTGGTCATAAAGTGCTCCTTTATTGATTGAAGGGAGTATACAGTCAACATGTAGTAAAAGGAAATAAGATGAAAGATGGTTCAAATATCAATATGAGTTTGGCAGATATGCCCGATTACATGTTTGAGGGAGAAGATGGCAAACGTAAGTTGAATCTCGATCTCATGCGAGGCGCACACGAGGAGGTCTTACTTCATATGAACCCCCAACAAATGCAAGTCGTTCTCGATTACATGGACTCAACAGGTGTCTTCTTTGGTGATGACTATGCCGATGGTTTAGATACCGCAAAAGACTTCCTAACCCATATGTACAAATTCACTCCTGCTCAGTACGCAGGATACATTATGCTCATTGCTCAATTGTCTAAGGAAGAAGAAGATGGTCTTTCATAAAATTACTGAACCAGTAAATCACTATTCAAGAAAACGCATTGTCCCTACGTCTAAGAATGCGTGGGCAAGACAGACTGAGCCATACGGATTGGTGCATCCTCGAAACCAACCTTCTGAACCAGTAAACTCTGAACCAGTAAACCAATGACTAAAAGCCCTCTTCACATTAGAGGGCTAAGTATTATTAATCAAAGCATCCCAGTGCTTCTCTGTAAGTATTGAAATTAATGGTCTTGGCTGTGTACATAGCGGTCAGCTCTTCATCGCTCAATCCCTCTTTGTATACCTCATAACGATGCAATACTTGGTTCAGACAAAGTTCTTTTATCTCGTCAGTCCCTTGCTTTGGTAGCTCAATCTTACATGAAGCCAATACCTCACCATAGGCTGCACTCACACCGGATAGGTCAATGGAGTAGTCAACATCGGGTCGTCCATACTTCTCAATCCGTACTAAGGCCTTTTCCCCCTGAACCAGTTCTCTAAGCAGATACCGGTTAGGGTTACTCAGATACCCTGATGTGTAAGAGTTACTGAATGTTCTTGCGGTAAAGCTGCGTGCTTTATTTTTATCAACTCGAATCATTACACTCACACCCGCATTCGGTGTTGCCACATGTTCATTCGATGAGAAAGTTAGCATTAAGGATTCACCCTTATCACAACGTAATCCAATCTGGTTCACATGATCGACATCATAAGCAAAAACGGATTCCTCATCTGTCATGGGATCGGCATAAGACTGTGTATAGTACTTTGCAGATACTGCAAAAGGAGCAGTCACTAAAGCTAAGGCTAATAACGTTTTCTTCATGTGCTTTCTCTCTAAGTTAATTAGTAATTGCTGCATCCACATTCTAAACATTTTCCTGAACCAGATTCTCTAGTGAAATATATGGCCAACCAAATGATGAGCCATAAACCAAACAGAACTACTGTGAGTGCTGCATGCAGTATGTGGTTAGTTGTGTTCTTAGTGTGAGGCGTTGCTAGTCCACAGTTAGAGCAGTGACGAAGTTGACTGTACTTATCGGGTGCAATCCTTTGTGGCTTACCTTTGATCGCTACAAGCATTGCCATTACTTGTGATGTACTCTCTCCTATCATTTCCCCTATGTACTCTATTCCTTGTTCTTTGAGTTGTTTGATTTTGTCTTTGTCTGACTCTACTAGGTAAATACCGTTAGAGCGAAAGACAGTAAAAGTTGTTTGGTTCATTGAATAACTTCCAGTGGTTAGGGTCTAAAAAGTGGTTCAGAGATTTGAACCAGTAAAAGAAAGGTCACATCCTTGTGACCTTAACTAAGACTGGTTCAGAGATTATGGGTATGAGATTGCTGGTGGCGCATTAGGGATATCAGAGGCTACTGCTGTACCTTGAACCGTTGCTTCAATCTCTGCTTTCTTTAGGACTTTCTTGTAGTCGTCGTAGAACTTATCAATCTGACCCTTACGAGTCTGAATGAGATCGAACTCAGTCTGCTGTGCAGGTAAGTTCGGGTAGGTAATGTAGGACATAGCATTGTCTCCATTTGGTATTAATGCCCACTCATACTAGCACTGGTTCAGATAATCTACTACCAAGGTAGAGGCTATCGCCTCCTGTTGTGGGCTGAGTAGAATACCTGACAATTCCCTATTGACTAGTGTAGTCTACTTGTAGTACTTTATCCCCACACTATAGAGAGAAGGTGGGAGAGAGTGTATTTGTCTATCGACTATTTTATATTAAGGAACCACTTATGAATTTATATAAAGAAATAGGACAAGCGTTTTATTATATAGAGAAAGAGGATTACGGAACTTACTTTATGTATTCCCCTCACGAATCTGAAATCTCCCTTAGAAACTGCATATCCCAAGCAGAGAAACACTTAAACAACTCCATTAAAGCTCGCCATAAAACCATGAGGTCTACCCCTAAGAAACACCCATACCGTTTCGAGCTTATAGGGGAAGTAGACACTGTCTGTGACATCATCGCTATCCTAAAACTATTGGAGTAAATCATGCTTAAATTGTTCTATGAAAACTCTGGCTACTCTTACTTAATCCTCTCCAAAAACTCCCCTGTTTTACGCAAACATTATTCTGCCCCCCACTGGGAATTGTACACACCTAATGCGCACTTCTGGCTCAATATACCTAGCTTGGAACAGGGGCAACTTACTGTGGATCAGGAGGCTTTGTACGATGAAATTTGCGTCTTACGTTAATGGCGGAGAATGGAGGATTCGAACCTCCGGTACGTTTCCGTACGTTCCCTTAGCAAGGGAATCTATTTAACCACTCTAGCAATTCTCCGTTTCTTTAGTTATAGCATTTTTTCCCTAATTTTTTATCGATTTTTTCGCAGGTTTTTTGATTTTTAAAAATTAGGGGATGAGTGAAGTATTACACCCCAAAACTACACAATCAACCTCACTCCCCCCCCCTATTTGCGATTGAACAAGCAAGCTTGTTGTTAGGGAAAAATCCCCTTACTTGAACCAAAACTAACTAAAGGAACAAACCTATGTCTATGGGCTTTAAAGCAACGATTAAAACATCAATGAGCACTGTTGGAACAACTCTAGGTACAATTGACTCAACAGCAACTCTGGCCAAAAACTACGTAGATGAGGCCATTGAGGTACAGAAACAGACTCGGGATCTACGTATCAAAAAGTCCGTTTTAGAGGCTCAAAAAGACCTCGCAGGTGACATTATCTTATTGACAGATAAGGAAAAAGAAGTCATCAAAACCCTTCAAGAGATGGATATCTAGTCCATCAACTACAATTCACTCATACATCTAGGGAGGCATTAGCTTCCCTATTTTCCTTTCTCTAAGAGCCTATACAATGAAAACTCTATATACCCTACTCCTACTATCAATCTCTACCTTAAGCCACGCACAGTGCAGTACAGAGGCTAATACAGTCCAATTAACGCAAGACCACTTATGGACATTAAAGCTCTCTAAGAAACCGATACCCGAAGAAGAATATCTTGAGGCCTACTACGAATACCTAGAAGCTAAAACAGCCTACGAACAGTGTCTACAATCTCACTAAACCTAGGGGCTTCGGCTCCTATGGTTCAAGAAGCTTACACCGTTACACAGAGATAGATAGATATAGATAAAGTAAGAGCAGGCTCTTAAATAGGATATTAACTGAATAAACATAAAGGGCCGAACCATGACTATTCCAACCATGACATCACTGATAGAAGAATACACACTCACAGCAGGAAAGAGTTTCGAACAAACACCATTAGAACAAACACAGCAATTAGACCTAATAAATATGTTCATCTACATCCTAATATTACTGGCCATCACATATATGGTTCACAAGGTCTTTCCAAAGATAGGTTCACTACTGAAACACATTAAAATAACCAAATCAATAAAAGTACTAATCCACCTAACCAAAGGATTATATGCAGTGGCCGATAATACACTATTCAAAACCAATGAATTAATAAAAGAAGCACGCTTGGTTCAAGCACAACGTAACACCAAGAAACGATACAACAGACAAGAACCCATCATCACTCAAGAAGAATTAGACAACGCTCTGCGTAATGACATTGGTTCAGTCTTATTGGTTTTATTTACCGTCATTACGCAGAGCGTTGTCTAATTCTTCTTGAGTGATGATGGGTTCTTGTCTGTTGTATCGTTTC
>JACSEK010000008.1_pt1 | contig 40628 bp, 50 predicted proteins | sample 8225431 | NCBI WGS metagenome assembly JACSEK01 (sample SAMN15704673, study PRJNA253121) | viral metagenome | isolation source: viral DNA from sea star tissue collected in USA, Olympic National Park... | host: Pisaster ochraceus | collected 2013 | reverse complement strand
TTATTTCCATGCTTTTCTCTCCTTTTTCTGGATTTTCTACGCCGGATTTCCCGGCATTAGTTTCTTGTTTCATCGCCCCCATGTTTAATTCAACGGCGTCATTGCGTTCCCCGCGTACTGATTCAACAGCTGTACGCCGTACATCTCCTGTTTCAGGATCGTTTTCAATTATCAATTTAGGGCAGGTTACGAGCGAAAAATGCACCATATTTGCTTTGTTTTCGGTGATGAACCGCTTATTGGTCGACGTTGCGCCTTCTTTTGGTATGTAGTTCTTGAAATATACAATCCCGGTTCCGTCGCCGTTTTTTTCCAGTTTGCCGCCGACAAGATAAAAATCCGTATCCGGCCGCTCACTGCCGAAAAAAGAACCATGCCCGGATTTACTGCCGGGTATCGGGCTGTTTTTCAGCTTGTTCAGAAAACTCTCAAAAAAACCTTCGGTATACTCGATACGGTTCCCGACGATCGGGTATTCCATGCGCTGGATTTTGTAAAAGGGTTCTTTATCGTCCTCCATGATTTCTTTCTCGGCCGACGCCGTTACCAAATTCGGAATAGTATCAGGCTTTATCGTTACCCCGGCTCCGGAAGTGTCCAACAGATTGAGTACTCGAAAATCAGAATCGTTATCGTCGTTATAAAAAAGTTCACCCTGTGCCATTTCTTCTCCTTGAAATCATATCATATCATGAGTTGTATACATTATCAAACCATGTGTCAATATAACTCACTTTTTCGCCTTGCGCCCAGCGTTTCAGGTCAGCGTTGAACTTCTTCCCGTCCCTGAGCCGCGGCGTTATCGTACACCTGCAATTCGGATGCGGATATGTCGGTATACGGGTTTCACCGTACGGGCTGTTATCCGCCAGCGTTCCGCATACGCATTTGTGCTGCCCACCGCCTGATAAAACCCAGTCATATTTCCCATCGGCTGCACATGTCGCCTTGCCTTGTGCCACGCTTGCATTCTGCAAGCTCATATACAGCTCCGATCGTACAAGTCGCAACGCCTGCCAGCTTACATCATCGGATATCCGCTGCGCGAATTTAGCTGTCCCACGCTTGAGCTTGCCATACCGCTTTATCATGGCGGTTTTACCATCGTTCACATAGGCGGTAATATCCCGGGCAATATCAAGAGCATCCCGCCCCTGTGCAACCCCTGCTGCTACAACCCTGTTCATCTGTACCGGGAAGTCCCCAGCAGTTTTCCACACATTTTTTGAAAATGTATATCCGCTCCGGTCAATCCGGCTCACAAGATCACGGACTACATTGTCATTCACCCCTACGTACAGATTCTTGATTCCCGCCTTGGCAATCTTCGCTCCCGCCTCCGCAGTCTCGACGGCTTCGCCTAAATACTTTACATGAACTTCCGATGTTGCCTCGGCAGCCTTCTTCACTGTCACCGGTGTTATCTTTTCAATCTCGCCCGCAATATCTTTGGCAGCCTTCTTTAATTCCCCTTGGAACGCCACATACGCTTTAGCTGTCGGCGTGGTTAACCCTTCAACTAAAGAACCAGCTACAAACTTCGACGCACGCTTACCTGCCGTCCTGTACGCTCGCAGAATGTCCCTCATTGCCCTCTGCGTGAGCTTCGGGAACTGCTGCCTAGCCCTGCGGTATTGCTTCTGATACTCCGCGTTTGTCATTTTTCGCCTTCGTCTTCCTTGGTGTAGTCCAGGGATTCGGTGTATCCCGCTCCGTTGTATTGGTTATGCTGGGCTGCGTCCCGGATTCCTTCGATGTACTCTTCCAGCGTGGACTCGGTCACTCCCGGGAACATTTGCTTCCAAAGTCCATAGGCTTGAGCCTTCGTCATCACCCCAGAAGCAAAGGCCGTCGCAATGCCTTTTGTAAAGCTCGCAAAGATTTCAGCCTTCGACTTATCAGAAACGGCGTCCAGTTCTTCCCAGCCCATGGTTACAGTTCCTACCGGCTGCCGGTTCAGCGTCGCCATTCGCTGGATCGCAAGCGATGAAGCAAACAAGGCTTCATATGCCCGGTTTTTCTGATTTTGTTTATTACGCACGAGCTTGATTAAGCTCGTCATGGATTCCTCGACGCTGGCATGGTTGCCGGTAGCCATGCCCCCGAAAAATAGCTCAGGGATTTCAACGCTTTCGGCAATAATCAAGAATATCTGTTCCCGCATTTTTAAATACGATTCAATACTCCGATCAGGCGACAATAGCTCGATGCTTTCGTCTGGCGTTGTTACAATCAAGTCCATGTTCTGCACGTCCAGCCCGTCCTGGCTCCACGGTTCCTTTCCCGGGTCGTCAACTTTGGCTATGAGCTTTGTATTGAACTTGGCAAGGGTCACGGCTGCTGCTACGCCCAGGTCATGATATTGTTTCAGCAACGGAACTATCCGCTCGTAGTCACTGTGTCCCCTTACTTCCCCTTGATCTGTGTTATTGGAGAAAGGCACAGGCAGCACACCTAAAGGATTTTTGTAGGTAGTATTTTTGACTTTTGCCTCGCCCTGAATATCAGTGTATGTAACTGTGATTTTGTCCCGTGTGAAATGACGCTTGCGGATGAATGTTGCCGTCTTGTCAAATTGAGTTGAGACAACCATTGATTCTTGCGTCCAGATTTCCTTGATCTCCCCGGTGTTAATGTCTTTCACGATATCGGTAACAGTGTTGTCAGGGATAAACTCCCAGGTCAATTTCCCGGCCACCACGTCCCAATCAGGCCGTATCCAGATTGTGCCGTCCCTGTGAGACTGGATATGGATATTTCGGATTTGAGTCGAAAAAGCGGCAACAAGCTCGGTTAGTTCTGCAGCGGTTGCCTCATCCTCGGAGGTCGGCGACGGAAGCCCCATAAATGAGACTGGTATTTGAACGATCGGATGGGCTAATGGACCGGCGAGGGTTAATCCCGGATAGGTATTAGTCCACAATCCTTGTGTCAATGCGGCATTGCATTGATATGATTCTGTGCTGTCGGTCACGCTCCGCGCATTCCGCGCGATATGCGTAGGCGCGAATGTTTTGGATTTCGGCTTGAAAAATATATCTTTGATTCCCATTTATTATTCCTCTGCTTAAAAGTTAACCGTATCCAACTTACGTACGCGTACAATACTTTTTTGTCTTGGCACGGCTACATCATAGTAGCACATGAGCAAAGCGTCTGCTTCATCTGGAGAGCGTCCCATGCGCTTCTTGTATATGTCTTTCGGCTCTATCTTCTTCCTTCCTGCATTATCGAATGAATATTGTCGCCCCGATAGCTGTTGTATAAGTAATGGTTGATCGGGTATGTCTACTTCCGCAATAGGAAACGAGAACCACAGCTCAGCATTCGCGTTTACATACTTGTCTTTCTTCTTCGCCTTCGCGCTGGCGATAAACGGCCGTACATTAGCCCCCAGTTCCTTGAGCCGGTCAGTTACCCCGCCGCCTACGCCTGTATCATCAACTACAATCAATACATCCGGGTCATGACGCGCCATAGACCACGCTTCCTTAGCTGTGCGCATCGTGTCCTGTCCATTCCATATTTTACAGTCTATGACCTTGAGTCCATGGCGTACATAGATTGCCGTTTTATCGCTTCCGAATCTAGCAACATCCACACCGATTTGTCTAACTCCTTGCGGTTCAATGATGTTCCGATCCGCTGCCTGCCGTATCAACTCACGAGGAATAATTGAATACTCCCCTTGAGTTCTAGCCTGCCCGCCGTAGGTGTGAAGCCAATCGTCCAGGTCTTCTTCTTTCAGTATTCGGCTTGCATCCTCCATCTCGTTATTCCACCATGGGTTATCCTCTCCACAAGGTAACATATCAACGAGCAGTGCCTTGTCAGGCCGATCTCTGTAACGATTCCATATGAGCGTTGTAATCGGGTCGTAATCAGTCTCCGGATTGTAGGCAAACATAACTTTTGGTCCGTCGTTGCGCAGGATCGTCGGGAGCAGGAGCTTTATTGATGTCTCGGAAAAATGAGCGGCCTCGTCGAGGAAAATCCGATCAAAATTTTCCAGTCCTTTGACGGCGTGGGCTGCCCGCAGGTCTTTAAGCCCGCGGAAGGCAAACACAGACCCAGCTGGAGAGGTGATTTTTGTTTCGGTAATTTTCCATCCGGTGTACATTAGCCGGATGATCTGCTCCTTGATTGCCTTGTACAGCGAGTCTTGGATCGACTTCTGAATTTCGCGGAGCATCACGTAGGCATGCTTCTCCCGGTGCGCCTCTTGCACGATCAACGATATGAACCCCCGTGTTTTCGCTCCCGCTCCACGGCCACCACGTGCGCCCAGGAAGGTCACGGGGAAGCCTCGGAATTGCTCCATTTTCGGCGAAACCGGCGACTCCCTACGGTGGTTCATGAGGTACGTAAGCTCTTTTTTCTCTTTCGGCGTTAACTTTTGGATATCGTATTTTTTGTTCATTTCCGCATCACTGCCTATAGTTAATCTTGTACACAACCCTATTGAGGATTGTCTACAAGGCGTCGGCATAACAATCCTGAATAATCATACCATTCTCATTTTAAGGCGTCTTAAAATCAATCCTCGAAGCTACGTAACTCCTTATACTGTATATATTTATACGTATACGCATACATAATAGCAGTTATTGCCTTATAAACAATCTAATATCTCTAATATGTGCCTTAAATATCTCCAATTTGTATGGATTTTAGCTCCGAAAACGCGCTTTTTTCCCACGGCCAAACGTATCCGGCTATTCCATTTTATCCAGCAGCTCTTGCAATCGGTCGTCCTGCTGCTGTGGCGTGAGCATGGATATGTCCAATTTCACTTTTTTGGGCAATTCCTCGGTGAGCGTCAGGAGTTTGATAAGCAAATCCTGGGATTTCTTGTCGTCCTTGAGCTTGATCTCCGTCCGCATCCCGTTAGGCGTCGGCACATTAACCACCTCCTGCACGGCGACGCTAGCCCCGGGCGGCCATTGGGATTTAGGCAAAACATTGTTTTGATCGTCTACAAAAAGTGAAACATCGCTAAAACCGGTTATGTTCAACCGCTCGATAAGTTTATACCGTACCGACTCCCGGCTCGCGCCCAGCACGCGCTGTATTTCCTCGTCAATCCGCGGCTTGATTTTTTCATTGCGGAGCAAGGCCGACGCCGTTTTATGCGCGGTTTTTGGCGAGTACCCCGCGCGGATAGCGGCCTCCCCCGCGCTGGGTCGCCTGTTTTTTGAGTACGCATCTCCAATTTCTTTAACATACTCAAGGATAAATTTTTCCTGAAGCGGAGTTAATGTGTCTGATCTTTTTGTGCGCTTCCCCATTTTCAATATTCCGTTTTTTCCTATTTCAAAAAACTACATATACGTAGGAATATAACTCATTAGCCGGGGAATAGCAATAGCCGGGCACACTACTACACAACTACTCAACAGATGTGTAGTAAAAAACTGAAAAAACCTGAAAAAAAGGTAATTATTTATACAAATATTTATATTTTCGCTTGTATTTAATCGTTGGCCGAGCTATATTTATATTTATCAGGGGGTCAGAAATGACAAGAAATGTAATCAGGGACAGTGACTTGAGGGAATACGCCAAGCACATCGGGCGTGAGACAGAGTGGGAGTTACTGCGGAGCGAATTTGATCACATGACGGAAATGGGTGTGCTGCAAAAAACATTGGCTGCTTACGATAACTATAAGGCAGAACAAAACGGCGTTGACATATCCGCGCACGCCGCTCCGACAACATATGACAAGGCTCCGACATCCAAGCAACGGAGCATCCTGCGCAGCTACGGTATAGATGTTGGCGACATGAGCCGGAAAATTGCGAGCAACGTTATTGGCGATTTGTACGCGCGAAATGACGGCGTGTGGAGCTACGTACAGCTGCTCCCTGGATTTCATCCGGAATTCAGATAGAGTCGAAACTCCCCGGCCTAATTTTGCCGGTGAGTCTTCCGCAGGTTGGTCGCTGCGGAACTGATGAGACAGACTACAGGAGCAGGACATGGACAAAACGGAAATCATGATAACCCAAGATTTATTGGTTATCAACGAGCAGGGCGGAGACGATAAGTTAACGCTGGACATAATGTTGAGCGTCGATTACAAAAACAAGGCATACAATTATGATCTTGTTTTCAAATTTAACGGCGACTGGGTTTACTTCGCAGATTCACAGCGTAGCAATCCTGAATTCGTCGAGCAGTGGATGCCGGGCGCAATCCGGGACGCACTCGTGGAAATGAACAATCTAGATTGGTTATCCGACGAGATTAAAGAGCATGAGGATTGGGATTATTTCCGCGAGTGGGCAGATTCCGCCGAGGCGACGCTTGAAAATAACCTGGTTGAGCTAGCCGATCAGGTGTGGAATTCCAAAAATCTGAAGGATTTGTGCGAAAATCTTGAAAACCTTGAAAAAGCACTCGAGGACAGGAAAGAAAAAATCGAGGAGTTAGTTGATTTATCAGGCCTAAACACATTTGGCGGCGAGGATCCTGACGACACATCCGAGATTTTCAGCTGGGACGAAACAGACCAGCTTGTCCTGGGCAGCGGAATGCCCGGCGACAACTGGAGAATTGAGGAGCGGGAGGACGATTAATCCAGAAACCGGGATGGTGAAATTGGTAGACACAGGGGACTTAAAATCCCCTGGCTTGAAAAATTGAAATCGGAGGGAAAAAATGAACAAAAATCACACTGAAAACGAGACAGAAGCATTTTTTGCAGGACAGGGATTTGACGTAGCCGGGATTAAAACAATGTTGAATAACATTAACAACCCGGATCCGCGTGTGCGGGACGATGAGCCTGTTCTCGTTGTGGCGAAAAATGCAGGGCCAGGGTATTCGATATCACGGCCACCGGCCAACCGGGAGGATTTGGAATAAAATATAAAATATTTAGTAGTCGAAACCGGCGGGAACCTCCGCCGGTCTACCACACACTGACCGGTGTGGTACTGATGAGACAGGTCAAAAACTCCAATATATTAAAAAAATAACCCGCCGTATGAGATAATCGCAGAGATAATAGTAATAATAGTAGATAATCGTAAGATAATCGTTACGATTTTTACTATTATCTTTTCTCTAATAACTCCAAAAAGTCTACTAATATTCCGGAGTTATTGGAGTTTCTAGGTAAGAGTTAATCTCTAATATATACTATATATATATATTATATATATAATATTTATATAATAAAAAGATAATAGATAATAGTAAGGGGGGGTCACACATTTTTTTTTGTATCTTTTTGTATACACGTTTACCAGTCTCTGACTGTCCATTTGTCCGTGTACTATTATCTATTTTACCTACTATTATCTATTATCTATTTTTGACGCCGTAACTTGTTATGCTGTAAGCAATTAGAGCAAAAAGATAATCGTTATGACCATTTACTGTTATCTAACGGTTATTTTCCGACGCTGTAACTCTTTATGCTGTAAGAAAATAAAAAAAACCGGTTTTTAAAATTTATAAATCATTTTACTATTATCTATTTAGTGTACTAATGACCTAACGTTAAAAAATCACCAGAAACCGATTATATAAAAAAACTTGCATAAAAAATCCAGCCGTAGTATATTTGTCCGTGGGAAAAACCAGATAGGGTTACGAGATCGCTGACCTGTGTACCTGACCCTGCGCGGAAAAGCGTCTCGTGGCTCTCTCTGGTTTTTTAGTGTCAAAAAAGGGTCAAATGGCAAAAAAACGCACAATACAACTAACCGCATTAACTCAACTAAACAAATTAACAACCGCACAGGCCGCACAGGTCTACGCGCGGCAGGGCATATCTGTATTTCCGCTCCACACAATGGAGGAGGGGAAATGCACCTGCGGCCAAAATTGTAAATCGCCGGGCAAACATCCGCGCACGCAAACTGGGTGGAAAGAAGCGACGAATGACGAGGCGCAGATCCGGCTGTGGTGGGGGACCCTCTACCCGGGAGCTAATATCGGGATGCCTACAGGCGGCATTAACTCTGTTGTCGTTATTGACGTTGACTCGGCCGACGCGCAGAATTACCTGCAAAAAAACAACATTGACCAGGACACACTTACGCAACTCACAGGGAGGGAGGGCGGGCGGCATCTGTTGTACGACGCTGGAGACCGGGAGATTAAAAACTCAGTCAAAAACGCCGGGGTACCAATCGATATTAGGGGCGACGGCGGGTATATCGTTGTCGCACCGTCGCTGCACGCAAGCGGCCGCAGGTACAGGTGGACAAACGACTATCCGCCTGCGCCGTTCCCCTCGCAGTTATTTCCGCTATTCCAAAGAGCAAAAAAAAAACGAGGTGCAGCATCGACTTTTCCGGCGGCGGCGGGTACACCTGACCGAATTGTCGGCGAGGGGGAACGTAACGACTATTTGTTCCGGCAATCGTGCGTGTTGCGCGACGCCGGTTATACGCCTGAGCAATGTTTTGACCTGGTCGGCGCTCTCAACGCGCGGCAGTGCCGCCCGCCTCTGGATCCAGCGGAAATAACCGCGGTTGTCCGATCTGCGCACAAGGGGCCGGCCGCGGTAATTGTTAACGCCGAGGCGATAGCTGAGCTCAAATCTGAGTTGCCAGGCGCCGCGAAAACACAAACGCCGGGGGGTCCAGGCGGAACAGAAAAAACAGTGCCAAAGGACCTCATTCCCGCCACCGGATTACTGCGCGAGATCGTAGACTATATCAATTCGCAGTCTCGTTTTCCGCAGCCGGAACTTGCGCTGGCTGCGGCCATTACATTCGTGGGCGCGTTGGCTGGGCAAAAATACAAAACACAAACCAATCTCAGGTCGAATATCTACATTGTCGGCCTTGCTCAATCAGGCTCCGGCAAAGAGGCGGCCAGGTCGTGCATAAAAACAATCGCGTCCCGGCAGGATTTGCGCCGATATCTGGGGGGGTCAAGAATTGCATCCGCCCCAGCCATTTATTCGGCGCTCCAGGAATACCCGATAAAAACGTATCTGATCGATGAATTCGGACTTGTGCTGGATTCGATCACAAATAAAAAAGCGCCTGGGTACAAAAGTGAAATCAAAACAGTGTTAATGGATTTGTACTCGGCAGCCGGCTCCATGTTTCTGGGGACCGATTACGCGGATCGGAAAATCAATCCGACAACGCCGATCAAAGAGCCGTGTCTGACGCTCTACGGCATGGCGACCCATGGCACATTTTTCAAAGCGTTGTCCAGCGCGGATACATCTTCCGGGCTGCTCGCCCGGTTTTTGATTTTTGACGTCGGCCGGGATCGCGGCCGGGCGCAGATTTTTGAAACCCGGCAGCCGGACTTTTTGCTGATCGAGAAACTAATTAAATTATCGCGGATTGAAACCCCGCAGGGAGCAATAGCCGTCCCAACTGACGAGCAAGTCAAAATTCAGGAGATCGACGGGACAAACGCCATGACGCCAAAAATGAAAAAAACAGAGGCATCCTCGAGCATTTATTCGCGCGTGCTGGAGAACGCAATCAAGCTCGCGCTTGTGTACGCGATAGGCCGCGATTTTGAAAATCCACGAATTGACATGGAAGCGTTTTTGTGGGGGAGCCGGATTGCCATGCATTCGGCCGAATATCTGATCCAAAACATCGGGGAACAAATATCGGATAACGAGACGGAGGAAAAAAACAACCGCGTTATAAAGTTAATCCGCGACGCAGGGGGCAGCGGCATTAGCAGCTCATTGCTGTATACGCGCTCCAGGTGGCTAACCAAGCTCGAGCGGGAAAACCTGCTCGAGGACATGATCCGGCACTCGGTTATTTTTATCGCGCGGGTACAAACAAAAAGTAAACCAATTATAAAATACATACATTCTGCGTTTTATGTTCCGCCGGAGACGCCAGCGGAGACGCCAGCGGGGGAGGAAAACAACACAACAGGGTTCGAATAGTGACTTTTTCAAGCGTTTTTAGCCTAAAATCCATACAAATTGGAGATATTTATAGCGTATATTGGAGATATTAAGCTATTTAGTAGGCTATAACTGCTATTATGTATACGTATACGTATAAATATATACATAGTAAGGAATTAGCTAGCCTTGAGGATTGGCTATAAGAAGCCTTAAAATGAAAGTGGTATGATTATTCAATTTGGTTATATAAATAGCTTAGAGCCAATCCTCACAGGCTTTGTGTATAAGATTAACTATAGGCAGTGAACTGAAAATGAAGAAAAAAAGGGGAATAGGTGAATGAGCTGGCACTTTTCGCAGGCGCAGGCGGTGGAATTCTCGGTGGAAAATTACTTGGCTGGACTCCGATCTGCGCGGTTGAAATCGAAAAATACCCGCGGGAAATCTTGCTCCAGCGACAACGAGACGGGTTGCTCCCTGAATTCCCGATCTGGGATGATATCAAAACATTCGACGGCGTACCCTGGCGGGGATCCGTCGACATTGTCACCGGAGGATTCCCGTGTCAGGACATTTCGCGTGCCGGAGGGAGCGACGCCGGAATTGACGGCGAAAAATCCGGATTATGGCGCGAAATGCGCCGGGTCATTTGCGAGGTTCGACCAAAATACGCGCTTGTGGAAAACGTCCCAGCTCTCACTCACCGGGGATTGGATAGCGTTCTCAGGGATCTGGCCGAAATCGGGTATAATGCTCGGTGGTGTGTGTTGGGCGCGGCCGATGTGGGAGCGCCACACCGGCGGGATCGTATCTGGATTTTTGCCTGGTCAGAAAGTATGGCCGACGCCGACCGCCACAATCCGCCAGAGCGTGAAAATCTACGATCCAAACGAGACAATCTGGCGGGGAGCGAGCCTTGCGGCGGCAGTAACTCACGGCGGAATTCCGACGGTGAGCAAAAATCCGGATCAAAATCTATTGGGTCAGCGGATGTGGCCGACGCCGACCACGCCGACCGGGGGAGCGTCGAAAAAATACGATCCGAATTCCGGGAGCGCGTATACCCGGAAATTAGATACAGTTGTGGGCAATGGTGGAATTCCGACCCTGGCGCAGACGCCTGCACAATCGCAGGAGGTGGCCAGGCTTCGGGCGGCCGGATATCGCATGAACCCGAACTGGGTAGAGTGGTTAATGGGATGGCCGATCGGGTGGACCGCCTCCGCGCCATTGGCAACGGCCAAGTGCCTGCAACAATGGCGGCAGCATTTCAAATTTTATCGAGCGGAATAGTGAATTGAGCAAAACTGAAAAAAGATGAAAAAAAGACAATTATTTATGCAAATATATATATTTTCGCTTGCATTTAATTCTTAGCTGTGCGATACTACTAATTATAAGGGGGTCAGAAATGACAAGAACGGCAATCATTAAATACCACGGATACACATTTGTGGTGGAAGAAAAGGACGGCATGATGGGCATTGAAAAAGCGGTCAGCAATTCGGGATACAACGTGCTTGACAATTTCCGCGTAAGCCATGAAGCGCGGTTCAATATCCACAACAAGGCGTTGAAAATCTGGGAAAAAGAAGATGCGAAGAAGGCCGAAAAAATCGCCGCCCATAAAGCCGGCGCATGGGTAGAAAAAATCGTACACGCTGTGGAAGCGCGATAAGCGCAGGCATGTCGAAACTTCCCGGCCTAAACGCCGGGAGGTCTACGCCGCGCTGACCGGCGGTGTACTGATGAGATAGGTCACAGGAGCAGAACATGGCCGGAGCAGACGAGGCAGTACTCGCAAAAGAGCGATGCGAGCAATACAAAGTTAACGCCTACAACGGTATCGGGAATTACATTGTTCAAAAAAGGCGCGGCCTTGTCGAGCTGCCAACCCTGGGCCGATATGAACAAAGCCAACGCTCGGCAAAAAAAGTCCCGAATTCGGCGAAAAGTTTACGCACTAAAATTTCCGATATCAGGTGGTGTCGGCAGTATATCCGCGGCGGCATACGCGACCCGCTGAATTGCAGCAGGACCCTGGGTGATCGTTTATGCGCTCGGAAAGAAAAAAACGCAGAGAAAAAGCGGGTCAAAGAATTCCTGGAAAAATATCCAATCCACAAAGATTGGACCAAAAAAAATATCGTCGCAGTATCAGAGGCGGCGCGACTTGATTTCCGCATCAAAGCGCACGACGCCGCCGGTCGTGCGTCACTCGAAGCGGTTGCTCGTGAATTGAAAAAACGAGGATGGGCATTAACTTATACATCAAAACACAACGGCAGGGCGTCGAGCAGGTACATGGTCAATGGTCAAAACCAGGTGCGAATTTCAGATCATGAATTGCCGCTGACAGACAAGCGGATGCACGACCAGCAAAACGGGCACGCCGGGGATTGGAATGCCGAGCACATTGTCGACGAACGCCGGGCGGCAATTCAGGCAGATGAAATTGAAAACGAATTCTACGCTGAGACAGTGGGGGGTGGATTTTGAAAAAACCAAGCGGAATAGAAGAACAAGTATGGGAATCCAGGGTGTTGCGATACAAAGCGCATGAAGCACACAAGGAATTTGAAAAAGCACGTGAACGCCATGAAAAGGCAGAGCAGGCATGCCGTGATATCCCAAGACTGAACATCAACGCATACAACCACGAACAAGACACCAGGCGGGCAATGAACAAATCTTTCGAAATTATGGCGGAAGCATATTGCGATTATATCAACCACAAGCGGAACATACGGAGCGAAAAATGACGAAGGAAAAATCAATGGCAGATATTATACAGCTCCGTGATTGCGAACTTGAACACGAGGGTCAAACGTTTTATGTCTAAAAAATTATGGGAACACCAGGCCGACGCAGTTAACGCCGTATATGAATTGTGGGAAACAGTTCCGCATGTTGTTGTTGAGATACCAACAGGGGCTGGGAAATCGCTGGTGCAGGCGCACATTATCCAGGAGCTATTTCATACCGTCGCCGGATCGCGCGTGGTAGGATTTGCGCCTACCCGGGAACTCGTAGAACAAAATTACCATGAGCTACTCGAGTACTGGCCGGGCGCACCGGCGGGCATTGTGTGTGCCGGTCTTGGCCGGCAGGATTTGCATAAAAAAATAATATTCGCCACGCCACAAACGTTCATCAACCGCCTGCCGTTTATGGGCGGGTCCCCGGTTACAGTTGTATTTTGCGATGAGGCGCACCGCGTGACTGACAAGAAAGCAAACGATGAAAAAAAATCAGTCGGCGTATACCGCGCGTGCCTGGAGGAGCTGGCTGCGCGGAATGCCAATTTGAAAACACTCGGATTAACTGCGACGCCGTTTCGACACATGAAGGGGTTGATTTATGGCGGGGAAGATAGTTTTTTTCAAAAATGCGCATACAGCGCAGAGGTCGCCGAGTTAATCAAGAAAAACATTCTTTCCCCGCTGACCGTCATTCCGACGATGTTCAAAATTGACACGGAGATCAAAAAGAAAGACTCCTACGGCGATTACAACGTGGAGGAGCTGGCGAAAAAGGCAATGCTCGTTTCTGATTTGGCTGTCCGCGAGGTTATCGCGTGCGCAGCTGATCGCAAAAAATGGCTGGTGTTTTGCTGCAACGTCGAGCATGCCAAAGGCGTTGCAGCTCAATTTGTTAATGCCGGGATTCCGTCGGCGGTGCTATACACGCCGACAAAAGATGATTCGGCGGAGGAAAAAAGCGAGATGAAGGCGGCCCGGGTTCAGGCCGTCGCCGATTTTCGCGCGGGTAAAATCATGTGCCTGGTCAATGTCAATATTTTGACCACGGGCTTTAATGTGCCGGATATTGATGCGCTTGTAATGTTACGGCCGACAAAAAGCCCGGTTCTGTACGTGCAAGCCGCCGGGCGGGGAATGCGGATCGCGCCGGGGAAAGAAAATTGTCTGTATCTGGATTTTGCCGGAAATATCGACTACCACGGCCCGGTGGATGACCTGGAATTGAGGACAAAAACAGGCGACGGGAGCGGAGATGCGCCAAAGAAACGCTGCCCGGAATGCAAAACGTTGGTGCATGCGTCGGTCCGTATTTGTACGGGGACCCGAGAGATCGATTACGAGCGGGTTGTTTGCGGGTATGAATTTCCGCCGCCAGAGCCGGAAGAAAAAATAAACGAAAAAGCGAGTATGTCGCGGGTTTTGTCTGTTGCCGGTCGCGGCGGAACATTGCCGGACGGCTACTATGGCGCGGTCGTTGTCGCTGGGTGTGAGCAAGTTTCAAAAAAAGGGAATCGTTACCTGAAATTTGAAATCAAAATAACAAACGATGAGTATAGCGGATATACTATATATGATTATTTGAACCTATGGCATCCGAACCCCCAGGCGAAAAAATACGCGCAGATTACATTATCAAGAATGGTCAAAGCACTAAACAAAAACAAATATCCAAAAACGACAGCCGAGCTGCTGAACAAGCCCTGCCGTGTACGGATAGCAACACAGGAGGGAACTGACGGATACCGACCGCGGAATGTGATACGCGATTATTATTCTGCAGAAAAAGAATTGGAAAACGATTAAAAATATACGCAATTGAATAAAAATAGCTTGACTATTAGTGTATATTTTTATATGTTCTACAAAGACAAAAAGGATAAAAAAATGAGTGCATACGAAAACAGGCTGCGCCAGCGGGCGCGGTCAATAGGATACCGACTGCGCAAACTGGGCGGGAAAAATTTGTATTGGATAGAGGATGAGCGCGGCTGTGATATTACCGCGCGAAATGGTAGCCTGCGGCCAATGACGCTCGCCGAAGCAGAGGAGGCAATTAAAAAATGCAAAGAGCGTCGCCGCAAAAATGCGGTTGCCGCTGAAAAAATATAACGGATATCGGGCAACAAAAAAAGAAGGGTCAAAATGACACAACGAGAAACAGGAATACTATTTAAACCGGACATGATCCAGGCAATTCTGGACGGCAAAAAAACACAAACCAGGCGAAAAATTACCATCGACAGAAAATGCCGTTTCGGGGAGCGCGGGGACTTGTTGTATATCAAAGAACCGCATTTTTTGCACGGCCGGTACGTTTTCGCGCCGAATGGCGAGAGCCGTTTCGAGCGGTCGGTGGAATTTGTGGGCGCCAGCGGGTCGCGGCGAATAATTGCGCCTGGGCGGACTTGGCGGAACCCGCCGCCGCATGTAATGCCTGACCAAATTTCCCCTCATCGCGGTTGGTACCGGCGCAATCCTCTTTTTGCGCCAAAATCGGAGGCAAAAATTTGGCTTGAAATAACCAGTATCCGGGACGAAAAAATACAGGAAATTCGCCATGCAGATGCGCTCGCCGAGGGCGTTGGGTCGGTAAGTGAATTCCGCACATTGTGGGATTCGATCAACGCGAAAAAAGAGCAATCCGGGGGCAGTTGGGAGGACAACCCGCGCGTGTGGGTTGTCGAGTTCAAAATTATCAGCACAAAAGGGCGTTAACTAATCTCACTAAATTTAGAACGCAGAAAAAAAACACAGGAGGAACTATGGGAAACATGGGCGATGCATACGCCGAGATAGCGGATTGCGGACCATTCCCGGCGGGCGACTATCACGCAATAGTCAAAAAAGCGACGCGGAAAACGTCGAAAACAGGGAACGACTATCTGGCGCTTGAGCTTGAGGTTAACAACGGCGTGCGCAAAGAGTACGTTTTTGACAATCTCAATATTTGGCATCCGAACCCGAAGGCGGCGATGTTTGCAAAAAACACGCTCCGGGAGTTGTCAAACGCAGCTCTGGGCGAGGGTGTGGTCGCGCAGGATACGGACGATTTTGTCGGGAAAAAGGTGTGCGTGACATTAACTCTTGAAACGCAGATAGGATACGGCGAGCAAAACCGGGCGGTAGGGTATCAACGCCTGAGCGCAGATGTGATGGAATTGCTAAACAAACGAAAACGGGAACTTTTGGCCGGGCAAGCATCCGCCGCCGCAACTCCGCCAGCGCCAGCGTACACACCACCGGCCGCGGGAGTACCGTTACCGCAGCAAAACGAGAACGCCTTTGACGATTCCTTTGACGATGATATACCATTTTAAGCGTTTGGCAAAAAGTTAATATTGAAACCGGCGGGAACCTCCGCCGGTCTACATCGCGCTGACCGGCGGTGTACTGATGAGACAGGTCAAAAACAGGAGGGTCATTATGACACACAAGGGGAAATCAGAATGAAATTATCTGTAACCGAAGCTGAACCTAAAAACGTAAATACAACTCCGCCGCCAGTGCCACCTACCCGCGCGGGCGTGGAAATTGACGACGAGGACTTATTTTTCAAGCTCCTCTCCGTCTGCGACAAAAACAGTAACTTGGACGCCAATTCAAAAAATCACAACGAGGATTTCTGCCGGATCGCAGGCGACAAAATCGAGACCACGAGAAGTTTTGCTCTCAAGGCAATGCGGGTTTTTAAAATTAGTTATGAACTCATGCCAAAAGAGGAACAACCAGCACCGGATGCGAATTTTTTAATCACGATCCGCGCTCGCGTATACGATCGCGAGCGGGAGGCGACCGAGATAGGCGCATGCTCAACCGCCGAGACGAAAACATCAGGCACACGCGCGTATCATGACGCAGTTACCCGGGCGGGGACCCGAGCTTTGAAGCGGGGAATCGCGGGTATTATTGGCCGAGATATAATTAACCGGGTTATCAATACGATATTCCCGGCGGACATGCCCGCCGTGCCGCCGGAAAATGCAGGGCTTATGACGGAGTTAAAAAAAATGCTCGGCGATGCGTGCCGCGCGGAAATACTCACAACGATTGAGCGCAACGATCTATATAACACGGCGCGGGCGGTCGCCGACAACACCGCACAGCTGGAAAGTAAATACAAGTTAATAAAGTTGTTGATTGAAGAAAAAACAAACAAAAATCAGAACGGGGGTCAAAATGGATGACAAACTAATCAAAAAAGAGCTGGCGATTTTGCCGCATACTGACGCGGACGAGATAGAGGCGGTGTTTTCAAAAATGGCCGACGAGTTGCGGACCTATGACAAGGCGATAGCCGCCGTATACGCAGCCGAGCCGTCAAAAGAAAATTGCGCCGACGCAAAAAAGCTCCGGCTCGCAATTAGCAAAGTGCGCACCGCAGCGGACAAGGTGCGAAAAGAAAAAAAACAGGTCTATGACAATGCGTCCAAGGCAATCCAAGCCGTTTACAATATTTTCAAAAATGCGGCAGCCGGGCGGGAGCAGGAACTCAAAGAGCGCGAGGAATTCTTTGCGCGTGCGGAGGCGGTGCGCATTGCAGAGCTGGCGCAAGCCCGCGCGGCACAGCTGGAGGAATTCGGATCCGGCGTGGCGCACATGCAGGATTTGGGCAATCTAAGCGCCGAGGCATGGGACAACTATTACAGCGGCGCAAAATTGCATTATGAAACAAAACAGGCCGCAGAAAAAAAGGCCGAGGAAGAACGGCTCGCGCATGAAATGCTTGTGCTGGAAATGGACGAGCGAAAAAATACGCTTGCGCCGTTCGCGCAATTCGGCGCATTGCAAGAAATTACAATGGGTATGAGCGAGGATGCGTTTCTGGAATTGCATTCCCGGATGAAAGTTTTGAAACATGCCGACGAGGTCAGGCTCAAAGAGCTGGAGCTCAAAAATGCCCGCTTGGAAAAAGAGGCGGAGGAAAAAGAGGCCGAACGGCTACGCACACAGGCTGAAGTCGAAAAAAAAGAAGCGGCCGCACGCGCTGAGCGCGAAAAAGAAGCGGCGGAAGCGGCGGCAAAACTTGCGGCCGAGCGCGAAGAGCGGCGCAGGATTGAGGCAGAACAGGCGACGAAACTTGCGAAACTGGAGTCGGAAAAACGCCGGGCGGAGGAGGCGAGGCGGCAAGCAGCCGCCGATCAGGCCGAGCAACTGCGGCGGGAGGTAGAAGCAAAACGCAAGGCGGACAATGCGCCGGATAAAGAAAAATTGCAAAAATACACCGCTTACCTGAGGTCAAAAGTCAATGAATTCAAGACGACCGAGGGGAAAGCCGCGCTCAAGCGTATCGCCGATTTTTCGGACGGGCTGATCAGTCAATTGTAAATATTGCAATCACAGGAGGATTAAATGGCTAAAAAAATAAAAACCGTATACGAAACAATCGAGGACATTTCCGCGGATATGACTCGGTTGGATGAAATTGCGCGTCTATATGCGCACACAGCTGTTAGGCCGACAGACGCTGAGATAACAATTTTGAGAAAAATCAACATCGAAGGATTGCGATTTTTCAAAAAATTCCAGTCGTTTACCGGCGTTACGGATGCGGATTTTTAAATATCGACATGCACGCGAGGAACTCATGACAAAAACAGAATTGATCGATCAGTTGCGCCGGGCTAAATCCATGCCCGAGATTGAGGGCGCTTTTAATCGCGCGGGAATTGGCGGATACGCAAAAAGGATAGCCGTAGCACAGGAGGCTCACGGCGACCGGAAAATTTACGAATTGGAATACTGTCGCCTAAGCGCGGGCGACAGGTATTGCTGGGAAGCGCTGGAGTTAATAAGGAAAAACAAGAACAATGACAGAGTTAATCTACAAAACTAATCCGCGCGAATACCAGCGCGAAACCTGCGAGGATTTTGTACACAAAAACAGAACTTTTGCTGCAATCCATGCGGATGTGGGCCTGGGCAAATCAAAAATGGCAATTGATATTATCGCAAATACAGCCTGGTCAGATGATGTGATTTTGATAATCGCGCCAAACGGCGTACACGCGCAATGGGCAACCGAACAGATACCGCTGCATTGCCCGGTTGCGTTTGTAACGTTTGTATTTTCTGCCGAAAAATGGGACACGAAAAAGGCGCATCGGGAGCTGGATAGATGGAAAGCGTCGCCTGATCTGCGTTTTCTGTGCGTTAATATTGAGGCGTTTCAGGGCGACGGTGCGAGAAAAATCATTGACCTGATAGGATCGCTTAACTTTGGCCATGCGTGGGCGGTGCTTGACGAGTCGCATACGATTAAAAATCCGGACACGCAAAGAAGCAGGGTCTTGTGCAAAATTGCGCAGGCTTGTGATTACCGGCTCACGCTGACCGGAACACCGGTCGGCCAATCGCCGTTTAATTTGTACAGCCAGTTCGAGTTTTTGCAGCCGGGCTACTGGACCCGGCACAGCGATATCGGCAGTTACTATATGTTTTGTATACGCCACAAAGTTAATGAACAAAAACAATACCGGAATATAGACAAATTAAAAAAAATAATAAACGACGATACGTATATACACCGTAAGTGCGATTGCCTTGATTTGCCTGACAAAATATTTGTGCCGTTGCAGGTCGAGATGAGCGAGGAGCAATCCAGATGTTGCGCTGACCTGATTTCCAAAAAGAAAACCGAGATTAACAATAAAACAATTAGCGTGGACAATGCACTCGCGCTGTCCGTGCGGTTGCAGCAGGTCACCGGCGGCTTTTTTCCGTCGGCGAATCCGGATCAGCCAGCCGCGGCGTTGAAATGCAATCCAAAACTTGAGAGGCTTATATCTGATCTCAAGGATGTGCCGCATCAAAAAATTATTATAACCGCTATATTCCGGGCGGAACTTGCAGCGATTGCCGCGCGTTTGCGGCGGGAGTTCCCGGCGGCGGCGGTGCTTGAATATCACGGCGGAGTGAACCAGGCGACGAAGGCGGACAACCTGGGCAAGTTCAAGTATTTGGATCCGCTGGGGGAGTTTTCTTTTTTGGTCGGTAATCCGGCGAGCATGGGCGTGGGGCTGAATTTGCAGGCATCGAGCTTGATGTATCTGTATAGCTACTCATTTTCATTTATCGCGTGGACCCAAACGATCGGCCGGATCCACCGGATCGGAACACATAAAAATCCGGTCTATCGGATACTTACCGCGGCAGGTTCAATCGATGAAAAAATACAGGAGGCGTTGACGCACAATAAAAATGTAAGCGATTTTTTCAAAGGCAAAATTGAACGGCTTTTTACTGCAGGTTAAAACGCAAAAACGGGAGGCAGGCATGACAGTATCACAAGTTTTTATGGATCGCCGAATTGCGCTTGAGCGCGAGCGCGAGAGGGCGCAAAAAACACTCAATGAGATTGACGCAGAAATACAGGAGCTGGAAAAATCGTTTCTTTTTTTAGGCGAGTGTTTTCCGTTTCCGGCCGATCTTGGAAAGGCCGAGCAATTGCAAAAACGAAGGGAGGCGCACAATGGGCGCGGATAATTTTAAAGGAATTTTGGATGAGCCGAAGGCATTAACTCCAGAACAGGTAGCAGCGGCAACGGTCAAAAAGTTTGTGCTGGAGCTGGATGAAAAAGAAGCGCGGATGGCCGAGCTGGAAAAAGAACTCATGCTTCTGGGTCTCGAGCTTAAAGAGTTAAAGGAAGTTAAGTTGCCGGAGTACATCCACACGCTGGGGACCAATGAGTTTAACGTGCCGGATTTTGGAAAAGTTACAGTCAAGCAAGATTATTATACTAACATTGCCGAGGCTGATTATCCTGATTTCAAATCGTGGGCGCGAGCGCAAAAATACGCGGACGTTCTCAACGAGCAATTTATTTTATACAATCTAGACGACAAAGAGAAGGCGGCTATTGAAGTGTTAGGCCACAAATTTGAAGTTAAAAACAAAATCGCCTGGCAACGCCTGAGGAAATTTGCCCGCGAATTAGCAGTGGATCAAATAGCGTTCCCGCCGAGTCTCAAGGCCGTGCCGTTTTGGGCGACAACGTTCAAAAAAGCGAAACCAAAGGGGAAGAAATAGCCTGTTTTCAAGCTAAAATCCATACAAATTGGAGATATTTATAACGTATATTAGAGATATTAGATTGTTTGTTAGGTAATACCTACTAATATGTATACGTATACGTATAAATATATACATAGTAAGGAGTTACGTAGCTTCGAGGATTGATTTTAAGAAGCCTTAAAATGAAGATGGTATGATTATTCAGAATTGTTATGCCGACGCCTTGTAGCCAATCCTTAAGGGCTTTGTGTATGAGATTAACTATAGGCAGGGGTAAGAAATGAACAAACCGGTACTGACCAAGTCTGAAAAAATAGTGATGCGCCGGGTTGTGCGTATCCTCAAATGCTGGAAGCGAGCGGCATGGAGCTGGCTATTTGACGGCGTAAAAAAGTTGATCGTTTGGGTCGAACAGAAGAAGAGCGTGGACTACTATACGAGAAATCTGGATGAAATAAAGGTTACCATAAACCGGTTCTATGATGCTGACGAGGATGACAATGACGAAGATGAAGAACTGGTATTTGGTTACTTAAACACTCTTGTAAAACACTATGGAGGAAAGGAATGATAAACAAATTTATTATTGGAGCAAGAATCCGCGAAGTGCGCAAGATGCGCGGGCTGAAACAATCAGAATTAGCAACCATGGCAGGCGTTCACTTCGGCGCGATTTCTGAATATGAGGTCGGCTGGAGGATGCCTTCTCTTCGCACGTTTGTAAAATTGGCTTATGGATTGAAAGTCCCGTCGGACTATCTCATGGGATTAACATCTGAAATGCACGGGAAAACAGGCCTGAATCCTTTATTCGACAAGATCGAAAAAATGGGCCCACGAGATATCGACTTGATCGGGGACTTTGTCGACATGCTCAAAGCCCGGCATATCAGGGATAGCGAGCAGGCGCAACATGCGCGGTAGCTCAAAGCCGTTTTTAAAGTGGATCGGCGGGAAGCGTACGATGGCATCCGATCTGTTAGCCCGCGTGCCGGTTGGCTACAACAAATATTGTGAGCCGTTTGTCGGCGGCGGAGCGTTGTTTTACGCGCTCCAGCCTGATGCCGGGTATTCGGCCACGTTATTTGGCAAGCCCACCGCTGCCCATTTGTCGGATGTGAACGCTGATCTGATAACCGCCTATACGGTAGTCCGCGATAACATTGATGAGCTAGTGGATGAGCTGAAAAGGCACACAAAAAACCATTGTTTTGCCCATTTTCAGGAATCCCGGATTGCGTTTGCTGACAAGTCGAATCCAGTAAAGTTTGCCGGGCATTTTATTTATCTCAATAAAACCTGCTATAGAAGCAAATTTGAAATCAATAAAAAAGGTCATTTTTCAAGTTCGATGGATACTAATTTAGACGGGGAAATACTGAACGAGCGTAACTTGCGCAATTCGTCAATAGCCCTCCAGGGTGTGCAGATTGAATGCCGGTCGTTCTTTGACATTGTTCCAGAGCCGGGCGTATTTTATTATCTTGATCCGCCGTATTATAAAACCGCGCAGCTGTACAACGTCGGCGATTTCGGCAAGGAATCACAGGCAGCGGTGGCGAAAAAATGCCGTGATATCGACAAGGCAGGCGGGTACTTCATGGCATCCAATTCGGCGGAGGATTACATCCGGGAACTGTACGCCGGATTCAACATTGAAAAAATAAACGTTCATCGGGTTTTTGCACAAGAAAATACCGGCAAATTTGGAACGCAAGAAGAATTATTGATACGCAATTACGGCGAGAACGAGAATATGGAGGTACGGCATGAACGAAAAAAAAACGAAAACGGCGATATCATACGGCAACGCCAAATTTATAAAAAAAGTACGTCACGCACATGAAATCTTGAACTCAATTACAGATGATCTTGCATTTGCAATTGACCAATTATCCGAAACTGAGCGGGGGGAGGTGTTGGAATTCATCCGATTGTGCAAAACTACGGCTACCGATACTGCACAACTGATACGATTGCCGGGCAAAAAACACGGCGGAGGGTTGCCACCAAAAGATATTAATTCACATTTTGGCTGTGATCCGCGCACGCGGAAAATATCGAGATGAGGATTTTTTTTGAATTGGTATAACAAATTAACTGATAAATTCGGGTTCGCCATTCCGCTGGTTGTACAGGGTGGAATGGTTACAGTTTCCATGCTCGCTCTTTCCACCGGCCCGCTGACAGCGGTGGGCTATGTTTCGCTGGGTATCGCCGCGGTCGTATTCGCGCCGCGGGCGTTTGAAAAAGGTATATATGAAAAATCGTATATCAGAAAATCAATCTATTTTGTCAACTATGGATTGCTGGCGTTTTATTCGATTTTTATTGGCATAAGTTTTTCGCTTGCCGGAACTCTCAAGCTCAATGAAATTTCCGGAATCAACATCACGATTGACAATGACCCGGTATTGAACAGCCTTGAGGCTGCGCTCTTGGAGCTTGGTTCTGAATTTGAGAGTGAATCGATAGAATTTAGCCAATCATCCCGGGAATCAACGATACAGGGCATACAGAGCCGACAGGAACAATCCAAAAATGAAATAACAGAATACCGGAATAAAATAGACCAGCGAATAACGGATATAACTGACGGCCACGCAACACGGCAAGCGCGGGCTGCTGCGGCGACAATGACCGCCGATGATATCTTCAAGTCCGTCCCGATCGCATGGCGTACCGGCCGGAGGATACAGGTTGTTTTCTGGGCATGTCTTATCGCAGGCATAGAATTGATGATAATCAACGCGCTGGCCATGCCCGGCAAGCCCACACGCAAGCGGAAGAAGATTGAAAAAGAACCAATTGCGAAAAAGCCCCGTGCGAAAAAGGCGGTGCCAAAGAAGCCACGCATGAAAACCCCCACACAAAAGAAGCCCGCCACGGGTACAGGCGCAGTAACGCAAACGGCAATCCATAACTGGTTAAAAGTCGGCTTCTACGGGCTTGAGACCGGCAAGAGTGCGAAAACGTTGGCAAAGAAAACATGCGAGGAATTTCAATTAAAAATGGGCGGAACATTCGACGGCTTGCTATTTGACAGGATCGAAGGGTTGGCTCGCAAGGCTCAAGTGATCGACAAAGACAATAACATACTGGTCGCCGATAAGGCGACGGCAGCCGGGCTGATGGAGTTTAATTTATGACGAAAGAAAGACATGCCATATTGATGTGCGAAACAAAGCACCGATACGCCAGCAAAAAGAAAGCGATGGTTGCACGGCGGGAGCTGAAAATAAACGTTGGTGATTATTTGCCATATGCTTGCGATAGATGTAACGGCTGGCATTTAGGCTACGATATTATGAGCTGCCGGGTTGCCGAAAAAGCCCCGGAATAGTACTATAGTTTTCTTGTCTCCTTCGTCTAATGGTAGGACATCGGGTTTTCATCCCGGCAATGAGGGTTCGATCCCCTTGGGAGATAAAGGATTTTTGAAATGACGAAAATACAAACATATGTCAACGGCGTGCCTATCGCGCAGCCCCGGCACAGGGTAACAACTGCCCGCGGATTTGCCCGGGCATATATCCCGGCGGATAACAAAGTCCACGGCTGGAAAAATGCAGTCATTGCAAGCCTCGATAAAAGCGGCATGTCTGATCGGCGTATAGATGTACCAGTGCAGCTTTCCCTTGAGTTTCAATTGCCCATGCCAAAAAATATGAAAAATGAAACCGGGCATACAATCCCGCATGTGAAAAAACCGGACATTGATAACCTGGTAAAAGCGGTAATGGACGCCATGACCTCCACCGGCGTATGGCGTGATGACAGTCTTGTGTGGGATATTCGCGCGACAAAAATATATGCCGGTGAATTCCCGGGCGTGTTGATCGCACTGAACTATTAAGCACAGCTAAACAGTTCGCAAAAGGATAACAAAATGGCCGGAACGATACATGAAGAAGATTGGAAAACGCTTGAAAAATGTTATTGGGAAGTTAGAAAAAAAGATGCCATAGAAACCTTGCAGGAATTGCATGACAAAACAAAAACCAATAAAATTGCTTTCGGGCGTTTAATCAACTTCATCAAAAGATCAGATAGGTATATTGAGACCCCCGGGCTATACCATCAAGCATACGCATGGAACCCTGACGCGTCTGTAGATACTATGGCCGATTTTATCACTGACCAATTAAAGCGGATGAATCAGAAAAAACCAGAATACAAACAAGTCCATGATTGTATTTCAGGTATCGTAGAAAAAATAACTGCAGCTAGTGTAGTCTCCACGATACACAAAGATTCTATAAGGTGATTTAGACCCTTAAAATGGATTAAGGAATTCCATAGTTCCAATTCCCGGATTATGCGATTTGTTTGATTTTCATTTGACTGTTATTTGACTGAATAGAGTTAAATTGTTACTGTGTAAGATTTTATTTATTTGACTGTTATTTGACTGGATCGTTTCCCGGTGGTATGTGCAATTTCTGCATAGGCCACAACGGCGTCATTTGTCCTCTCCGTATCGTTCTGTCAGCTTGGCCATGAGCCGCGCATTAAGACTCGATATTCTCCATTGCATACCAAACAAAACGTTCCTATGGTTTTCGCCTGGATCGTCAAAATTATAGACTTCCAAAAATTCTTCAATTTCTTCCGCTGCCTTGTCCAGATGGTCATGATAAAATCGCTCGCGTCTCAGCCGTTTACAAAATGCATCGTCTGTCGTTACCAAAAAAGCCGGTGGCGTCACATCGTCTGCTGCCCATCCGTCTATCATATCTCACTCCTTTTCTTATTGTGGCGAATTCGCCCTAATTAGAATTAACCGGCGGCATCGCAACCCATAAATACGGATTGACCAAAATCCCTTTCATTCTTAGTTCAAAGTGTAGGTGTTCGCCTGTTGCGCTTCCAGTCCTTCCTTCACGGCCTATAACGTCCCCCTGTGCGACGTGTTGCCCTTCTTTTATATATTTTTCAGATAGATGGGCATAGAGTGCATCTGTCCCATCCTCATGCCGTATACGTACCATTCCGCCGTACGTCGGATGCCCTCTGTATCCTCCGCCCGGCGGTGGCCACGAGTCGATTACAACGCCGTCGGCGATTGATTGTACCCTTGCCCGGGGAGCGTAGGAGTAGATATCTAGCCCGTCGTGTTCGCGCATGCGATGGTTAACCGGCGATACTCTTATTCCATATTGTGATGTTATCAATACATCCCCCTCGGCAATAGGGAACGGGTACTTTTTAGGCTCGGGAAACAACATGGCTGTAAGCGTGTCAATGGTTTGGTCTTTTTCTTTTAGTTCGGTATTCAGGCTTGAGATCGTGGCGTAGGATGTATGTCTGGTTGCCATTGTGAGCGTAAAAAAGGCCATGTTCACAACGATCACGGCCGTTATTAGTGTGGTTTTAGTCATACGATAATCATAACCCATGCGACGCCGTAAAGCAAGGCCGCCGCAATACCGTAGGCTACCAGATGGAAGCCTGGTATTTCGGGAAGACCGCAACGGTCTATTTCGCTGTACAGGTTCTTGTGTTTCATTTTGTTCTCCATAGAAAAAACCTTGTGAGATATGTCTCCGTAGATTTATGCCAGCCCTTAAAGCTTGGCAACCTACCCCACAAGGGTATTGTACATATTAAGCTGCTTTGTTCCAGATGTCAAGGACTATTTGACTACTGGATTTTAGAATTGCAAATTAACTCCAGCGTAAAATCCCAATTGTAATTTCCCGGTACTGCCCGGCACTGCAATAACGCCGGCATCAATCCCCAGGCTTAGACCTTGATCGAGACTTTTGCTTAGCTTTTCGTAGGATTTCGCGAGCATTTGATATGTGTCCGCTAATTTCTTCTGAGAGCTTTCGGCTTTCGTCAACATATCTTGAGCCAGAGCTAAGTCGTTCTCCGCTTTCTCCAAGTTGCTCTCCAACTCGATCGTTTTGTTGTCTGCTGGTATCAATTCCTTCTCTAAGCTCTCGACCAAGTTTATCAATTCTTTTCTGTTTAGATTGTCGTAGTCCCCGGCCTGCAAATATACCGGCAACGCCAGCAGCAACAGCCCCAATAGGAACCAGCCATTTTTTAATCTTGTTCCACACATTCAGCCTCCTTTTTCTCTTCTTGCGTTTTGCTCCATTCTTCGCTCACGTAAGCATCCAGCTCGGACAGTTCTTTGATGATTCTTTTCATCTTTTCCAGTCGTTCCTTCCGCGCGTCTTCTTGGCCGTCACGCATGGGGAATGATTTCCCTTTGTACCAAAGATGGGATTGTTTCAGGTGCGCGTGGGCTTGCCGTGCGCCGTCTCGTACGTGTCGATACCACGTATCAATTTCGTTTGGGTCTCTGTTCATTTCGGTTTCTTTTTCTCCAGAATCTTATACCACAACCACACCGCGCATAATCCGGCGAATCCCGCAATAAATCCCGCCGGGTTCCGGGTTGTGCATCCCCAAACGAGTATATTGTTACTCATGACGGCAATTACGATCAACACCAGCTTCATGTTTCGTTTTGATTTCATTGCGCTTTTCCCTTGTCCTAAAAAAGACCCCCCATTTCTGGAGGGTCGCATAGATTAAATACACAAGCTGGCTACCGCCAGTGCATCCCTGTTTCGACTATTGCCGGTGGCTGTCTTGTTTGCGTTCAGTCCGGATAGAATTGATCCAATAACAACCATCGCCCCCATTATCAGGAATCCGCTTGTTAGCGTGAATCCACTATTGATTGATAATTTAACAAGCGGTATTAGAGTAGCCAGGCTCAATAGATACTTCCACAACCTAAACTTCTCGAATTGTCCCGCGGGCTTTAGTGATGTCAGTTTTATCATTTTGAGAACGTCCGTCCCCAAAAATGTACCGAGCACCAGTACAAACCCCACGCTTGCCAAATTGGCGGCCTGTTCACCCAAGGCCTCCGCTTTAATTGCAAGCGCGACCAAACTTGCTGCAACCAATATCAGCAAGAATTTAAAAATCTTTACCATACTCACTCCTTTTTGCCATAACGGCATTAAGCTTCGTTTTTTACTGTTTCCCGCCTTTGTTTTAGCAATAGCAAATGTCTCTTGTCTACTATTCTGCACATATCACCAGCTATATATTCTATATCGCAGCGCATAGCTTCCGCCACGTTTTCGATTGCTTTACAATCTTGAATTGTGTAATTGTCAATATTTTGCTTTAGTTCTTCGCATGCTGACAAAGCCAAATTTTCAACATTTTCTATCGTTTTCAATAGTTCAAATTTTGTCATTGGCTACCCCTTCGTCTCAAATTGAATTGTAATGTAATGACCATAGCCGATTTTATCATATCCGACGTCTGTAACCAAGCCCGGAAACGTCCTGTTCCAATATATGTCATAATGTTCATCGGTGTCATGCCGGTCGTGCGGAACTAAATCATATCCCGGATGGAATTTGTACTCGTCGTCCGCGTTGTAATAATTTGGATCGCCGAAGTACGTAGGGATGTACAAGATTGTCCTGAACATGCCCGCATCCAGAAAATAGGCATGCTGTTTCATCAATGCCGGAAGATCATGAATGAAGTTATGGAGTTCCCGCAAGCGGTAGACTCGATCGGGTTTCACCCCTTGGATCAAGTCAAAATGTAGATGCTTCGCCGTCGATTGTCCAGATGTCCCCATGCGTCCTATTTTCTGCTCAGGCTGTATAGCTTGCCCTGACCTGTGCTTAGGCTTGGCTTCTAAATGTGCGTATCGTGCTGTGTAAATCATCCGATCATCCCCTGTATAATTTCCCAAACTAACACGCCAACCGTCCCAATTATAGCAATAATCAAGGCAATTTGTCCATGCTTTGCTCGTGCTTCGCTTTCAATCGTTGTCAGCCTGTCAGAATTGACTGCAATCGCTTTTGTGTTTTCTGCAGTAATAGCGTTCTGTTTGTCGTTCCCGGCAATAGCTTCTTCGCGGATGCCCATTCGTGCGTCGGTGATTTTCTGGTCAAAACCATCTAGCCGGTCAAATTGCTTTTCGTGCCATTTTTTATGTTGTGATAGGGATTCTTTTATATGGTCAAAATCCTTGTCAATATGGTCAAAATCCTTGTCAAATAGAGCGGTAAGCCGTTGTTCCTGTTTGTCAAATGCCGCTTCGATTTTATCTAAAACACCGGCCAGCACATTAGCCGTGATCCGCTGCTCTAATAGATCAAGGTCTTGTTTTGTAAATTCGCTCATTTATTTCCCTTCCTTTTTCCTGCGTGTTCTCTTCGCTGGTTTTATTTCTTCCTCTGGAGTTTCTGCTGGGCTACCAATTCCGCTAAAATCACTGGGCTGAATGTCTGGCCCCTCGAGACGGGAAACAAACCACGCGCCTTGCGTAAAACTTAATGCGTGAAAGACTCTTAACTTACTAATGCCACCGCCTAACAGAAAATATCCGCCACCCACTGTCCAGGATATCAGAGCTGAATTTGCTCCTCCTTCTCCTGCTCCAGCGGCGAGCAACTTAAAACGTGCATCCGGCACGACATTATTCTCAAAATTGTAAATATTAGCTGATTTGATATAATTAAAATTCGACGAATCATAACCCCACGACACGCCCAGATGTTTAAATTTGGAAAATGCAACAGAATAAAAGATCGTGCCTGAACTCTTGTCCCTGGACTCCGTAGTTAACTCAGTTAATACGGTGGCTATATTGTCCGGGTCGCCGGTCATATCGTATACTACAATTTCGTTGCCTGACAAATTAACGGCCAATAATTCTCCGTCATGCGACCAGGCCATACTTTTGATCGCCTCCGCTCGGTGGCGGATAGCTCTTGGTCTCGGCAATTTAGTAATCACACCGCCAGAAAACGATAAAAACGACATACACGGATCGCCAAAATGCCCGATTGCAAGAAGCTGATCCATTCCCGCCGGTGGGCTAGGCGAAAACGCGAGCGAATGCACGATGTCTGTTGCTCCCGTACTCGTCCAGGGATGATCGACCTCTGTATTTGTTGTCAGGTCTGTAATTGTTACTGTTCCGCCGGAATGCCCTTCGGCTTTGTATCGCCCGTCCGGGGAAATTGAAATTGAATAGGTCAGGGCGTTATTATTTGGGCGGATATTGATTACCCAGGTCAGATTGTTGCCGTCAAAACTTGCAAACCCATGCGAGTAATCACCTGAAAACCCAAAATGTATATTATTATTTCCTGGCTCAAACGCAAACGATAAAGGCTCCCTGCCGAAAACTAGACTATTAGCAACTCTCGTGAACTCTCGTCCATCAATCCGGTATATAACAAAATAAGGCGCTGCGTTTAACCCCAGGCCTATATACCGGCCATCCGGCGATAGTGCCATGCTCGTGACCTCTACGGTTACCGGCGTATCGAGCAAATTAGGCAAATATGTGTAACTCTTATCCTCCACCAATTCGTCGGCAACATAGGCCACCTCTAGGCGCTGGTTATTTCGCAATCTCAGAAATCCATCTACTCCGGTTGCATTATAATTTTGTTGATCTCGCAACGTAGTCCCGGCTATTTGATGTATTTGTCCCGGCGTAGTCGCCTGCACTAAAATGTTAATGCTGTCGCCGATTTCCGGATTTTCAGGCAGTGTGAAATTTTGATTGTCACGCAGCACATTAACTCTCGAGCCTCCGCCGCTACTCCACGTCTCGACTGTCTGCCGGATTTCGTCGAGCAACCCCGGAACATCCAGCGCGTCTAGGTGATCGATTGCGGATATCCGCGTATCAACTCCGGCGTCGAGCGCGTCAATCCGCGCGGTTACGGGCACAATTTTTTCCTCGATTATCGGCGTTATCTGCGCTGCCGATTCGTCAACGATTTTCTGAATCTCGACGCTCTGCGACTGATCGCCCTCCTCAAGTTCCGGCTGTTGTATCTCGATCAACGCTGTTTTAATCGCTGCCGGATCGATGCTTTCTGGTAGGTCGGCAACCTCTATCCGCTGTGCCATGTTTTTACCCCTCCGTTTGTGTTTGCGCGGTCGGTATTCGCTGCGTCAATACCGCCCTGATTTTTGTGGTCAAATTATCTCCATTCAGCGCAACTGACAAAACTTGCGCACGCCACCGCCCCCAATACTCCCGCCCGGTTAGGCTACCGTCGGCCTCGATAAACGCCGGCGTCAAGTCGATTTCAACTATATCAAAAATCCGCAGAGTAAAATAATCAGAGCCAAATAAATCAAGCTCCGCGACTCCCCGGATTTCGCTCAACCGATGGGATTCGTAGGCCGCCCTCTGTGCGGCTAGCGTTTCGCTTTGGAGTAAAGTTTCAAAATTGCGCTGCGCCTGTTGCCTGTACGCACTATACACCCTCTCCGCCTGTTCTGTGTTAACGGTTTTCAAAAACTCTTTGTCGGTGTAATCCTGCGAATAATCGACGGTAATAACCGCCGCTAGTTCGTCCCGGTCTGTTTTGATTGGTAACGTATCGCTATTTTTGATGTCCTGGATCCGAATTATCCGGGTCGGCTCCCGGTCAAACCGGTTCAGACGGATAGTACGTTTCCCGCTCGGCGTGAATTCGTATCTAAATCCGATATTTGCGCCCTGTTGTATCTGCCGGATTGCCTCGTATAACTGTATTTTTTTCGTCCAATATACCCCGATCGGCGATAGTAGGGATTTTTCCGCGGTCCATTCCTCGATGTCATAATCCGATCTGGTAAATCGCGCATCAGTTACACGCGCATTCAGGTCTACTATTACGTCTGCGGCGTTTTCCGCAAGTATCCCGATCGACTCGCGGACTCGACATTTTCGTGGCGCACCGCTATTTTTCCGCGCTACCGCTGCTGCGAGAGTGAATTCTCCCCGCTCAAGGTCAATATTTATCGGATTAACTAATTGCCATTGGTCATCATCGTTGAGTATTCTCACCGCGCCTAAGTGTGACAGAGTTAATGCCTGCCGGTAGACTACATTTCCGGTAGCCTCGCCGTTTACCGGCGTCGCCGGTGTGTCCCGGCACTGCCCGTACATGAGCGGAATCGGCTTGTTTAAGTATTTTTTTTCGCAATCCGGATACTCCGATAATTCAAAATTGACATACGGGATAACAGGATTGTCGAGTTTTCGCAAATCCTGTACAGATAAAGTTAACTCACTCAAAGAATAGTCATAATCCTCTATCCACAATTGAGCGATATCCACAACCTCGTCCGCTGGTAGATATCGGCGCAATTTGACAATGCGAATGTCCCCGGCGTTCGTCTGCCGTTCGTCCCCGCGGTTGGTTTTTCGCGTGTGCGTTTCAATAACTGATTTTTGTTGTTCAAAATAATCCGATACGCCGGGTTTATCGGCGAGCCAGCGCACCTGTACCCCGTTCCCGTAGATGTTGTTTTTGATGAATTCATCCAGGCGGCCTTCCTGGTTGTTGAGCGTGATTGATCCGTTTATAAATGTCAGTTTTTTGTAATTTGAAAAATCCTGACTACGGGCAATCCACGGCGCAGATAGTACGATTGGGTCATACTGAATTCCATCCAGGGATATCGCGCGGTTATCGCAGTATCCGCGGATAATTCCGGTTTTGTAGGAGTGAGTATACCAGGCGTGTTCGGCTCGGTAATGCGCGGTAAGTTCCCGTGTTTCAAAATCAAAATAAAATGTCCCAGCCTGTGCGTAACATTCTTTAATTGAGTTAACTTTTTTGTACTTTTCGTTGTTGCCGACGATGAATTCAGTAACTTTTACCACGCTCACATTTTCCTCATCCGGTGCGCCAAAAATATCAGTCCAATAACTCGCCGCCTTCGGGTTTTGTACACTCGCCGATACAATGAACGGCCGGCGGGGAAGCTGATTAGTTACAACTTTGATAAAGTTAATATCAACCAGGGTCAAAACGCGCCACCGGCCACCGAATGTGGTTTGGGCAACAGGTCAAGATCGTATTCTATTTTAATTGCGGTTAGGTTGCTGTTGTAGTTGTTAGCAAGCACAAAATCCCTCGAGTTCAGCGCAGTTAATGCCGGGCTGCTCAGGTCAGGAACGCTCAACGACTCGCCGATCTGTGAAAAGTTTGTGCCGTCGAACCGGTAGGCGGTTAGGCTGTCGTTGCCGTCGGCAAGCACAAAATCCCTCGAATTCAGCGCAGTTAATGCCGGGCTGATCAGGTCGGCAACACTCAACGGCGTTCCGAATGATTTAATCGCGCCCCATTTGATAAGATTTGTATCCTCAAGCGTCAACCGGCCGTAGATTTTTTGGTCTCCATGCGCACGCAGGTATTCCGGATTAAGCCGGTTCAGCTCGGCAACCTGCCCGGCTGCATGTGCTTTTCCCTCGTCAAATAGGTACAAATTTCCATCCGCATCGTAGTAGCCGTTATAGATCGGGTTCCACATGACGCCCGCCAGGTCAGGCACAAACTCCGCCGCCGCCCTGTCCCCGTCGACGTTCACTGATATTTTGACGTAGTCCGACTTTTCCCCTGTGATTTCGGTGTCCGTTTCGGCGACAAACACCGGGCCAGCGATTTGAAAAATCGAGCCTTGAACTATCTGGTTATCTCGCACCGCCGGTATTCGGTCGCCGCCCAAAAATGCCGCCTGTAAAAGTGCATTCTGTTTTTCGTAGTCAGCTAACGACTGCGGGCTTGAGTTCGGGTATGGGATTAACTTTATCATCTGGCCTCCGTGAATTTCATACTAAAATTAAACCGGCGTCCGTCGCGCTCTGCTTTAATCGGGTCAGTGATTGCGCAGTACACCGGTTTGAGTATATCGGTTTTTTCAAAACTATCGAGCCATACTTTGCCACCTACGCCCACGCGGGAATAATGGTCGACGATTTCCCGGGTGCGCTCCAGCTCGATATCCCGGAACTGGAACTCCCGACGCTCAAGCGGTCGGATATAGTTGCTCAAAGTTTGCCCATCTTTCGACGCGGAAAAAGTCGAGTTGTCGACAAAATCAATCGGCCATACATTCAGCGGGTCAGGCATTGTATACGCCTCGCCGACGGCGAACCCTCCCAAATACGCCGCTGATTGCCCGGACTCGCCATGCACGATAATTTTAATATTGCGGATTTTTTTGATCGTGTCAAAAAAGACCATTCTTGATTGTGGCGGATCATCAAATACTTTAGACCACAATTCCAGCTCCGGCGTATCATAGGCGACAATCTCAATATGGTCTAGATTGTGATGAGCGAAAAATATACAATCGGCTGTGATTTTTTCGCCGAATGTAATTTCAATTATATCGTCAATTCGGCTGGATTGATATCGTTTCTCCAAAAACGAGTCAGTCAAATTAGCCGGTAGATAGTTGTTGATCTGGTTTGCGCTTGAGATTGCAGCATTAGAGGATTTTGCTTTGTTTTCAAAGAGGATTTTCACGTATCCGTCCTCTTGTTAATGCCATACATAGCCCTTCTGAGGATTGCCCCTCAGGCACTCATGTAACAAAATTGTATAATCAATAGTACCTTCATTTTAGAGCCTTGTACAGCCAATCCTCAAGGCTAGCTAAATCCTTACTATGTATATATTTATACGCATACGCATATATAATAGTAGTTATTGCCTTATAAATAGCTTAATATCTCCAATATACGCTATAAATATCTCCATTTTATATAGATTTTAGCTCCGAAAACGCGCTTTTTAGCACGGGTTTATTAGCTAATTTCGAGCTTGACGATCCCATTGTTATAATACTGCGCGTTCCGCTCGGCCTGTATTTTGCCGTCGACCACAAATTGAATTGTCATATGTCCTCCTTGTTGTGCATTTTGTACATTTAATCTCGTTACAAGCTCTGCCGCGATATGCCCCGCCATTTGCTTCTGGAATGCCTGCCCGGATGGCCCGGTATTGAATAGAGTTTCGGAATGCCCGTTCTCCGCCACGCGTACGTCTGCGCCTCCGCTCTTTGGGAATACGATTCCGCCGGTCTGGAAGCTCGGCGGTTGTGGGACTGCGCTTGCTATTGCTGCATTTTGAGCAATCCCTAGAAATACCGCCGCTCCTACAGCGAGCGGGTTTGGTGGAATGAGGGTAGCAGCGGCAAGTATTGCTTGCGCTGCATTGGCAATCCCTGCGGTTATCTGCAATCCCCATTGTACAAGTGCCGATTCATATGCAAGTTTTTTATTCAGTTTTGCATTATCTTCCGCCAGCTTTGCTTTCTTTTTTTCACTCTCGGAAACCAGTTTGTACCGCTCCAGCTCCGCTTTCTTTTCATCAGCAGTTTCTTGCAGTATTCGTTTCTTGTTTACGTCAGTTACTCGGTCGGCCGCAGCTTGTGCAGCCTGCGCTTCCCGGTCTAAGGCTTCGAGCTTTGATTCTTCCAACAGCCCGGCACGTTCCAATTCCAGCTGCAGGGCTTCATCTTCTTTTGCCAGTTTTGCGTCCAAGACCCTGTCATTTTCTTCTATTTGGTTATCAGCGTTGTTTTTTGCGATTTCGCCGATGCTCGACAACGCGCTGCCTATCGTTTTTATAACTAGCGCGACGTCGCTGAATGCCTGTTTTTGTTTTTCGGTGAACCCCTTTATTGCTTCGTCCGCTTTTTTCCCTTCGTCTTTCACTTCGCCCAACGCATCCGCTACGCCTTCGCCTGCCTTTGCGTTATCGATAAGCGCACCAGTATTTTTTCCCACTTCTACTGTTAGACTTTTTTCACTTTCTGCAACAAGCCCATTTAACTCGGCTAACCGCGCTGACCCTACATACAATATTTGTTTGCCATTTTCATCTAGTTTATACTGCCCGTTAGCCTCTGTTACATATTGCTTCAGCTTATATCCGCGGTCATAAAGTGCGTTGATCTCAGTTTTGTACGCTGCAATGACGGATTCCTGATATTCTTTTTCTGTTACAATCCCGTCTTTCCGTTTGGCGTTCAGAATTGACATTTGTTTGGTTGTTTTGTTGAGTGCCTGGACTCGGAATTCCGCAATTTTTTTAATTCGCTCTTCTTCTTCCGCTACGGCAAGCTCCTGCGCTTCCGCTCGCAGTTTCGCGGCGTCGGCTTCTTTTTTCTCCAGCGCGTATATCTTGCGCAAATAGCCATAACGAAAATCCAGCTCTTTTTCTTGCGCAATTTGTCGAGCTTCGGCCTGCGCAATTTGCTCGGCGTTGAACTCTCGAGCAAAGCCAATGAATTTCCGCCCGCTGTTTGTCATTTTTTCATTCGCGCCCGCAATCTGCAGGATTTCGTCGGCGGTTTTGTTGTACTCACCGCCTAATCCCTCGGCCAATTTGGTAAGCTCGTGAATGTTTTTACCGGAAGCCACGGCCTTTTTGAATGCTTTCTGAATATCAAGGATGTTCCGGCCGGTAAGATCGGCTGCGGCGGCGACGTTGCGGAACTCGTCAGCTAAATCCGCCTCTTTCAATTCGCGCTGTTTCTTCACGACGGTATCAATCCCTACCCCGATCGCAGCAATTGCACCGACAACAAGCGCGATTGGACCCAGCGCAGCACCGACGGCCACGCCCATCGCAGAAAGCGCAGTGCCTAAAACGCCAACCCCGGCTGCGGCTACGGCTGCGGCTACCGTCGCGCCTTTTAATGGTGCGGGAACTTTGTTTACAAGTTGCACAAATTGAGTTAATGCTTTGGTAACTGAATTAAGGGTCGGCTCTAACCCCTCCCCGATTGAAATAAATAAAGCCTCGGATGAACTGTTTAGCTTATCTTGCGAACCCTTGAGCGTATCATTTTGGATTGCAACGGCCGTGGCAGCGGCATTCGTCCCGGTTACAGCAGCAGTTAATTCCTGAAAACCCTTTTTCCCTTCGCCCAGAATAGTTAGCAGCGGAGAACCAGCCTCTTTGCCGAACACATTAAATGCCTGCCCGGCGGATAGGTTTGCCTCTTCCAGTCGCCCGATAATTTCCGCCAGTGAATTGGCCGCCGGGTCGACGTCTGCAAACGATACGCCCAATTTCTCCAATTTCTGTATCGTTGGGTCAGCTTCGTTCGCCAGCGAGCTTAGTACATTTTTCAACGCCGTCCCGGCTTCCTCGCCTTTTATCCCGCCATTGTATAGCGATTGCAATGCCCCGGCGGTTTCCTCAAGTGATATGCCTAATTTCCCCGCAATTGGACCAACTTTAGAAAGTGACGCCTGAAGCTTCGGAAGTGTCGCCAGCGAATTGGCTATGGCCGCGGCGAATACATTGCTGACGTCTCCGGCTTTTTCGGCTTCCAGCCCGTATTGCGACAAAGTCGACGTGATCGCCATTGAGGACGCGGCCAAGTCGGAACCGGTTGCCGCTGCCAGGTCAAGAACTCCAGACAGCGCCTCGGTAGATTGCGATGCCGAAAAACCGGCGGAAGCTAAATTGTAAAGCGCGTCCGCGGCTTGGGTTGCTGAAAACCGGGTCTTTTCCCCCGCGTCCTGCGCGGCCTTTTTCAACTTATCAAATTCCGCTGGCGTTCCCCGCGCTACGGATTGCACATTGGCCATTTTTTGTTCAAAACTTGAGAATGTTTTGGCCGCAGTCTTTACCGCGGAGCTAATGAGCGCGAATGCACCGGCTGCACCGGCGACGGAAGTAAATGTTTTAGCCCAGGATTTCTGCATCCCAGTAGTAGTTTTACCGCTGGATTTACCGACGCCGTTTATGGTGTCGTTGACTCGCCTTGCATCGTCATTCAGCCGATCTGTTTTAATTCGTACTTCGCCGTATATAGTGCCTGCGTCTACCGCCATGAGTTACCCCGCCCGCACTTGGGCTTCACGCGCACGCCTATTTTTTCGCGTTTCTTTTTCGCGCCAATCATGCAAGACATTCAGCGCCCGGCGGTTAATGTCCTTTTTCATGAACGGTGTAAAAATGCCGTCTATATGGTCGGCCGGGGAATTGTTACATTGCTTTGACAGGATCGCACAATCAAGCAAGATTTTTTCTGTAACTAATCTGATGTTGCTTTTATCTATCCCGGTTGCATAGGTGGTTATTGCCGATAAAAAATCAGTCGGCAAAATCTGATTACACCAAATTTCTGTAAATGCAATCTGTTCCTCCAGCTCTTTGCGCTCCCTGCCCCCCGGCGTTTGATTCAACAAGGTTTTGAGTTTCTTCAACTTTTCATCGAAGCCCCTCAGGGTGTTGTTACCATCAAAGATTGACATAATTTCATCATAGGTCGGCTTGACCAGTGAAGCCCGGGCAATAGCAGACATGGTTTTTGCATATTTCACCATGTCAGGGATGGATGTTTTTTTCTTCGCACGCAATCGGTCGCCTTCGATTTCGATCAATGAAAAATCCCCGCAGGACTCGAGTTGTATTTGGTTGAGTTCGCGCAAGACCACGCTCACCATGACCCCGTTAAATGGGATCACGAGGAGCGGGAATTGGATATCTTTGAACACCGATATCCCAGTCAATTTAGACATTTGTAACGTCCAGCGCGTCATATTCAGCCACCGACATATAGGTGATATCCATGTCAGGATGCTGCTCTTCAGCTTCGTCAGTGTACGAAGTTGCAATGAACGAATAATTGGAGTCCATCCATTCCCTCCCGTGGCTCACGTCACCGTACGCTCCAGTGCAAGACCGGAACAGGTCGCGCCGGTATCCGGATTGATCGGATTCCTTGCTTTGACCTTCGGCATACTTCCCATAAAATGCCTCAATGAAAAAGTACGTTTTTTCCGTCTTGGAAGTCGGAACAGAGTACGTCCCGCCTCCGCTTCCGTCTGGAGTAAATACCCCACCTTCAACTAACTCCCGCATCTCCAAGTCAGCAGCAGCGTCTACCATTGTCCCGGTGCATCCTTTGCGGTAAGAGTCCCCGATTATCTCGGTGTCCTTGCCGCGTGCGGTGGTGGTGGTAAAGGTCTCGCTGTCTTTATTGGTCGGAGTTTCGCTTATCGTTTTCAGCGTGTCAGATTTAACAAACTGCAATCCTCGCCCCTGACCAAACCGCGCAATCCTCGCCGCTTCGCCGTACACTTGTACGTATTTGACATCTGTGTCGGTACAGGCAAGTTTCAGCCTGAACTCCTTGGAGTCGATAGACGCGGTCAAGCTTGTCGGCGTTTTCGCATTGATCGCTCCGACAACTTCAGCGACGGTAACTTTTTTGATATCCCCCGCGCCCGAAAGGTCAAGGGTAACAGTTTCCTCATTGCCGTTGTCGAGCTTGGTTATAAGCTCCACCGCGCTTGTATCGTCCGCGCCCGAAAAATCGAATGGGCCCGCCCCGCCGATCAGCCTATCCGGCCGTGGTATTGTTTGGTCATCGTTCAGCGCCATGAGTCGCGTAAACTCAAGCCCAAAGATGTACGTTGCATTTTTCCCCAGTGCCATAATTTTCTCCTTTTTATGGTTTTTTTAGTGGAGTCGCCCCGGTATTATCCACCGACGCTCCTTGCTTATTGTATTATCATCATTTAACACGATCCTGCTATAGCCCTGCACCTCGCCGGTCGCCGGTTGAATTCGTGCTGTGTTGCCGTTGTACGTTGTGAACTGGTATCCGTTCAAAAGTTCCGAAAGTTCAGCCCGGCAGTAATCCTCAAGAAACACATGTTGGTCATTTTTGAAATGCGCCCAAACACGCAACTCCTGCCCATCGATTGCAACTACTATGTACGGCGGTTCCATCCGCGCAATAAATCCTTTAGGTATAACTCGTTTTATTGAGCCGGTTTTTAGCCGATCAATTATGTTTTCAATCATGATACAATTTCCCTATATCAGCGAAAAACGCTTCCTTAAATGTATCAATTACAGGCTTAATCGCCTCGTGACGCCCGTTATTTCCTAGCTCTAAATCAATCCCGTACTCAACCCCATGCGCCATAAACCAGCCCATGATTTCCTTTTCCCGTATCCCGCCGGTAAACATGCGGTCTTTAGCCTGGCTGGTCTGATTTTCCCAGTACTTCTCCCCGGCCTGTTCCTGTTTGAAATAATTAAGAGCCTCCGTGGCATAGCGCAGGCAAATAGCGTACACGGCCGCTTTTTTTCGCTCGAGTAAATTTGAAATATTATCGCTAAAGTTTCTTGTTTCCAGCATTTTTCTTTCCGTTGAACTCTTTATAGTTTATATCGGCCAACAAAACACTTGACAGCCAATGAATCTGTTCAATCGCTTCCTCCCGGGTCAGATGCCCCTTCCCGCTGTATTTGTTATATATGATGGCGTCGTTATTTTTTTCTTCTTTTTTTAGCAATCCTGCGCCTTGTGGTAGTTTCATCCGTCCGTCCTATAGTTAATGCTATACACAAGTCTTCTGAGGATTGTCCCTCAGGCACTCATGTAACAAAATTGTATAATCAATAGTACCTACAAATACCGGCCGTGCATAGCCAATCCTCAAGGCTAGCTAACTCCTTACTATATATATATTTATACGTATACGCATATATAATAGTAGTTATTACCTACTAAATAGCTTAAAATCTCTAATATACGTTATAAATATCTCTAATTTGTCTCTATTTTTGGCCTTGAAAAGCCTTTTTTATCTCGGATTTATTCGGCTTCGGCCTCCCGGATCGGAGCCTGATAACCTACGATGCCGCCAAATTTTCTCAGCGCGTCGACTTGACCGAAAACAAAACGCTTGTCTAAATCCGAATCGGTAAATGCATCGCCTTCTTTAATATCGGTATTCCACTCCCATGTGGCAATCCGGTTGTGGTTGCTGGTAAAAAACGCTCCGTTCTGGCTGCCGATTTCCGGCGGGCTTTGTCGATCGTGCGCAATCCGGAAACGTACAATCACCTCCGCGGGTTCGCCGAATGGGTCAGTTGTCATTCCCCCCAGCCTGTTCGGTATTAACTTCCGGCGGAACATAACCGCAACTGTCGGCGATTCATCGACCAGGTGTTTAATCCGGTCGCGTTCCTCCCACATGGCCGCATCATTCACGCCAGCCCACCTGGCCGCAGCATTCACGCCAACCCCCCGGCTATTTCTGGCTGTTTCATCCGACGCATCCCGCCTGAACCTCCGCCCGGTATTTGTTCATCATCATCCAGCATGTCCCGGCAACCGTCGGCCATTGCCCTATAGTATTTGTACATGCTGTCGATAGATTGAACTT
>JACSEK010000007.1_pt1 | contig 43899 bp, 61 predicted proteins | sample 8225431 | NCBI WGS metagenome assembly JACSEK01 (sample SAMN15704673, study PRJNA253121) | viral metagenome | isolation source: viral DNA from sea star tissue collected in USA, Olympic National Park... | host: Pisaster ochraceus | collected 2013 | reverse complement strand
TGTTTTGTGTTGGGTGTGTTTGGTTTGTGGTGTCATCATCGAAATTTGACTATTATGAATAATTATGCAAATTTCGATGATTACAACAGAAACCCTGATTCCCTACGCAGGCAACCCAAAACAGCACGACAATGAGCAGGTTAAAAAGATTGCAAGGTCAATCACTGAGTTCGGTTTTAACGTACCGGTGCTAATTGACGACCAGAACCGAATTGTTGCCGGTCATGGTCGGGTGCTGGCCGCTAAGAAACTGGGGCTTGAAGAAGTGCCGGTCATTGCCATCAATCACCTGAGCGAACCTCAGAAAAACGCCTTCATGCTGGCCGACAATCGTCTGCAGGAATTGGGGGGGGGTTGGAACGATGATCTGCTTCGGGTCGAGCTGTCTGATTTGAAAGCCGCCGACTTTGATATTGAATTAACAGGCTTTACTGAGGACGACTTTCTGAACGAAGACGACATCGACGACAGTATGGACGCTGAAAACCAGTGCCCTGAACCGGATGAGTGCCAGCCAGTGGTGACCGTACAGGGTGATGTATGGCAGCTTGGCAATCACCGGTTGTTCTGTGGTGATGCCACTAAAAAGGATCAGGTGTGTGGCTATATAAAAGAAGAACACCCTGTCCTTATGTTTACTGATCCACCTTACGGAGTGGATTATTCGTCTACGAAAAACGACGTCATTATTGGAGATCAGTCGCAGTCTACTATCCCTGTCAGTTTCGCCATTGCCGTCAATGAAGTCCTTGAAGCAAATGCTCAGATTTATGTCTGTGGTGGTTGGAAAAATGTTGGTATGCATTATTCGTTGTTTGATTATTACTTAAGAATGATGCCCAGAATGCTGGTTTGGGTTAAGGAAAATATCCTACTCAGGCATAGCAATTACCACAGCCAATATGAGCTTGTTTTCTTTGGATGGAAAGGTAAAGGTGGATCGGCTGAATTCTGGCACGGCGGACGAAAAGCCGACAACTGTTCCGATGTATTTCAGATACACCGAGACCTCTCCAAAGACTACTTACACCCAACCCAAAAACCGGTCGAGTTATCCCTTCGCTGTATCACCAACAGCAGCAAGCCTGGCGATCTTGTGTATGAACCCTTCGGAGGCTCAGGTTCTGCATTGATAGCCTGCGAAAAATCAGGCCGCCATTGTCGGGTGATGGAACTCGACCCAAAGTTTTGTGATGTCATTATTCACCGCTGGCAGGAATACACCGACCAGCAAGCCATTCACGCCGACACCGGCAAAACCTTTGAAGTAATGCAATATGAAAGGCAGGAAACCACTCCCCACTAATTTAAAAGTGATTCAGGGGACAGCCCAACCTTGCCGTATGAATCACAAAGAACCCAAACCTGATAACCGCAAAGTCACAGCACCGAAGAACCTTTCTGATGAAGCCCGCAAACATTGGAAAACAGTGGTTAAAAATCTTGGCACTGTCATCACCGTTATGGATCAGGACGCTTTGGCTCTTTATTGCGAGCTATACGCCCAGTGGGTGGATGCCGGAAACATGATCAAAAAGAAAGGCATGGTCATTGCTGATCCCCGTTATGCCGGTAAGAAAACCGACGATGGGAAGACCATCACTGTGCCGGTAATGTCTCCCTATTTCAGAGCCAGTATGAAGCTGGCTGATCAGATGAAGCAGATGTTGTGTGAATTCGGAATGACCCCCTCCAGCCGCACCCGTATCCGTGCAGACAATCCCACCGCTGAAGATGAGTTCGATGCCTGGCAGAAGAAGCGGCGCATGGCGCATGAAGGTGTCTGATGACCATCAGCTGGGAGGTCGGCTATCAATACGCCTATGACATCACCTCCAAAGACATCAGCGCCTGCCAGTGGACCCGCAAAGCCTGCCAGCGATTCATTGATGACATGCAGAACGGTGATGAACGTGGCCTGATATTCAAGGTTGATAAAGCTCAGGAAGTGATTGATTTCTACAGCCATGTTCCCCACATCAAAGGGGAATGGGCAGGCAAGCCGGTTGAGCCATCTCCCTGGCAGGTCTTCATCCTGATTAACCTGTTTGGCTGGTACTGGAAGGACACGGATCAACGCCGGTTCAAATCTGCCTATATAGAAGTGGGCAGGAAGAACGGAAAAAGTACCTTTGTCGCGCCACTGGGTCTGTACATGACCCGCTGGGATGATGAACCCGGAGCCGAGGTTTACAGCGCCGCAACCAGCCGCGATCAGGCGCGCATTGTGTTCGACTCAGCCCGCGACATGGTGCGACAGTCAAAACTTCGCCACCACATTCAGGCGTTCAACCATTCAGTCAGCCACGAAGGCACCAGCAGCAGCTTCAAACCACTGGCCAGCGACAGCGATACTTTAGAAGGCAAGAATACCCATCTTGCCATCATCGACGAGCTACATGCCCACAAAAACCGTCGTGTTTATGACGTGCTGGAACTGTCCTGTGCTGCCAGAAGACAACCTTTATTACTGGTCATCACCACCGCTGGCACAGACCGCACCGGCATCTGTTACGAAGTCCGCAACTACCTGACCAAAGTCCTGGAAGGTGTGATTGAAGATGACCGCTGCTTCGGTGTGATTTACACCCTGGACGATCCCGAAGAGTGGAAGAACCCTGACGTCTGGATTCAGGCAAACCCGAATCTCGGCGTATCGGTCAAGCTGGAAGACATGCAGCAACTCTGCCAGAAAGCCCGGCAGAACCCATCGGCGGCCAGTGAATTTAAGCGTAAACGGCTGGATATATGGGGCGCGGGTGAAGCCGTGTTCTTCAATATGGAACTCTGGGCAAAGTGTCCGCCGCTGGCCAGTGATGAAGAACTGGCGACCATGCCATGTTATTTCGGGCTGGACTTAGCCAGCAAGCTGGATATTACAGCACTGGTGATGGTGTTCTGTGATGAGAATCGGCACTACCACGTTAAAGCGCATTTCTGGTTACCAGAAGTACAGGTAGATGAACACCGTTCAGGTAAGTCGCACCACGTCCAGCAGCTTTATAAGTTGTGGGCAGAGCAAGGGCTGCTGACCCTGACCGATGGCCAGATCATTGATTTCGAGTCTATCCGAACCACCGTGAAAGACTGGGCGCAACGTTACCATCCCAGCGAAATTGCCTATGACCCATGGGGAGCCACACAAATGGCCACGCAACTGGCTGAGCAAGATGAGTTGCCCATGACCGAAGTGGGCCAGACCGTCAAACAGCTCAGTGAACCCATGAAAGAAGTCCAGGCGCTGATCATAGATGGGCGACTCCATCATAACCAGCATTTGGTTATGAATTGGATGATGAGCAATGTCATTGCAAGGGTTGATAAAAATGAAAATGTATTCCCCAACAAAGACTCTCAAGACAACAAGATAGACGGCGCTGTTGCCCTGATTACCGCCATGTCCAGAGCCATGATTCTTGAAGACATGGACAAGGGTTACCACGATTCCCCCATTCCTGATTTTGTAATGAGCGCATGAAATTTTTCAGCAGTACCAACAATCAGCTACGTCAGGAATTGGCAGAGGCTCAGGATCAGCTCGCCACCCTGAAAGCTGAAACCGAATCCACAGGACACAACTGGCAGGAGTTGTCAGATGTGTTCAATACCCTATCGCACTCTGGTGTAGCCGTGACGCACCAGAGTGCGTTGCAGGTCGCGGCGGTGTTTGCCTGCGTGTCACTGATTGCCGGTGCCATCGGCTCCATCCCGCTGCAGATTTTCAGACGACAGGAACACGGTATCCGGATTGTGGATGACCGTCATCCGTTGTTGCAGCGATTATGCCTTGAGCCTTCGCCCATGGTCACCGCTTTGGTGTTCTGGGAGACCCTGGTCACTGACATGCTGCTGGATGGCAATGGTTATGCAGTGATTGACCGTGACCTGAACGGCAGAGTGCGACGGCTGATTTACGTAAATCCCCGCAACGTCGAACCCCGTCTGGTGGATGGTGAGCTGACGTACATTGTCGCCGTCAGTCTCGACAGTGAAGCCCTGCCCAAAGCCAGCAATGACGACATCGCTTTTGTGGGTTTTTATCCCAGTGACATCCTGCACTTTCCCGGTGTCGGCTGGAATGGCAAGCAAGGGTTGTCGGTCATTCAGTCAGCCGCCCTGAACAGCGTCGGTAATGCCCTGAGCGCCGACAAGTTCACCGGCCTGTATTTCAGGCAGGGCATTTCCTCTCCCGGTTACATCAAGTTTCCCAACAAGCTGACCAAAGATCAGTTTGAAATGATGCGCGAGTACTGGAAGACCAAAATAGTCGGGGCCGACAACGCCCACCTGCCGCCCATCATCACCGAAGGCGGTGAGTTCTCACCTCTGAATATCAAGGCCGACGATGTCCAGTTATTAGATACCCGAAAATTTCAGGTATTGGATATCGCCCGGATCTTCGGCGTGCCGCCGCACATGATCGGTGCCCAGGAGACCACCACAAGCTGGGGCACTGGCATCGAACAGCAATCCATCGGCTTTGTCCGTTACACCTTGCGCCCGCACCTGACCCGCATCGAGCAGGAACTGAACCGCAAGCTATTCCGGCAGCGTCAGTATTTCACCGAATTTGATGTTAATGCCCTGCTTCGGGGTGATGTGAAAGCAAGAAATGAAGCCCACCAGATAGCCCTGGGTGGCAACCAGCAACCGGGCTGGAAGACCACCAACGAAATCCGACGAGACGAGAACCTGCCGCCCATTGAGGGTGGCGATACCCTTTATCAACCACTGACGGGTGAGTCCAGTGAATCCACGCAAACTGATGAACCTGATACGCAGGAATCAACCGAACAAGACACCGGCAATGAAGGTGCAGATGCACAATCACCAGGAGGCGACGGTCTACGTCTATGACGTCATCGACGACTGGTGGGGCATCGATGCAGAAAGCTTTGTCCGTGAAGTCAACGACCTGAATGTCAGCACCCTGAATGTCCGGATCAACTCCCCCGGTGGCGATGTCTTTACCGCCAGGGCGATGCAGACCGCTTTGCAGCAACACACGGCGAATGTCGTGGTTCATATAGACGGACTGGCCGCCAGCGCAGCCACCTTTCTGGCCATGGCCGCCAACGAGGTACGCATCAGCTCGGGCGCTTTCTTCATGATCCATAAGGGCTGGTCTTTCTTTATGGGTAACGCTGATGATTTACGAACTCAGGCCACCTTGCTGGATGCCATAGATGAAGGCATTGCCACCGACTACATCAACCGTACCGGCCTGACAGAAGACCAGGTCATGGCGATGATGACCGAAGAGACCTGGATGAGCGCACAACAGGCGATTGATCAGGGCTTTGCTGACCAGATTGCCAGCGTGATTACGGACGTCGAGATTGATGACAAAACCTTTGACCTGAGCGCCTACGAACACCCGCCCAAAGCGTATACCGAACCTGCAACACCGAACCCACAAGCCTTACGGGCACACCTTGAACGCCGACTGGCTCTGATTGCCTGAACTGAGAGAACCCTATCATGGATATTCAAACCCTGAGAGACCAACGCGACGAAACGTCCAGGGCTGCCCGGCAGATGCTGGACAGTGTTGAACCCGAAGTCTGGAACGATGACCACAATCAACAATACGACGCCATGGTCAATGAGATTGGTCGTATTGATGATCAGGTCAAACGGCTTGAAAAACAACTGGCGATTGAGGCAGCAGACTATGCGATCACTCAGAAACGGTCCGAACGGGACGGCACCTCAGTGGATGAAGCCAACAACAACATTCTTATGGAGAAAGGCATATTTCAGAGCTTTCTGCGGGGCGGTATTGATGCTCTGGATATGGAGCAACGACAGTATGTAGAGGAGCGCAAGGTCAGAAACGACCTGAGTACCGGCACCGACACCGCCGGTGGTTACCTGGTGCCCACCGACTTTGCCACCCGCCTGATTGAAGAGATGAAACTGTTCGGCAATATGCGACTGGTGGCGACTATCCAGCAGACCGCCACCGGTGTGCCCATTGAATGGCCGGTGGCTGACAATCTCGATCAGGAGGGTGAGATTGTTGCCGAGAATGCCGAGGTCAGTGACGAAGATCCGGCTTTTGGTATCAAGACCATCGGGTCTTTCAAGTACTCATCCAAAGGCGTGGCCGTACCGTTTGAGTTGTTGCAGGATTCCCGCATCGACATCGAGGCGTATATTGTTCGGTTACTGGCCCAGCGCATCAGCCGCATCAGTAACCGCCATTTCACCCTGGGCAGTGGCAGTGGTCAGCCCAAGGGCATCATGCCTGCCGCCACCAAAGGAGCCGATGCCGCCACCCCAACCGGTATCGGTTACGATGACCTGATCAATCTGGAACACAGTGTTGATCCGACCTACCGACTCAACGCCGGTTACATGTTCGCGGATCATGCCCTGAAAACCGTCAAGATGCTCAAGGACAATGAAGGCCGCCCACTCTGGGTGCCCGGTGTCGCCGTCAGTGAACCCGATACCATTCTCGGTTATCGCTACACCATCAATCAGTACATGGACGCCCCGGCCGGTGGTGCCAAGTCCATTGCCTTTGGTCAGCTGTCCAACTACCTGATTCGGGATGTCATGGCCGTGACCCTGTTCCGTATGACCGACAGTGTTTACACCCGTAAAGGGCAGGTGGGTTTTCTGGCATTCAGTCGCCATGATGGCAACCTGCTGGACGCCAGTGGCCAGTCGGTCAAGTATCTGGAACATCCTGTCAGTTCTGCCAGCAAGCCTAAGTGAACTTATGACCTGGTTGAATATAGATGACCTCCTGCTCTGGTGTCGGGAGGTCGATAATGACGACACCCGGCGGGTACTGACCACTATTGCTGATGGCGTAGAGCTGAGTATTGAGCAGTATCTCAATCGCCCTTTGTTTGCCTACCAGGAAGAACTTGATGTCATCGACCCGAAGCCCGACCACGCTCTGGTGGTCAATGCCGCCATAAGACACGCGGCCATGATGCTGGTCAGTCACTTCAATGAAAACCGTGAAACATCCACTGATATTAGTCTTGATGATCTGCCTTTTGGTTTTGATTACCTGCTCAACGACTACCGAATCCGGAGCAATCCATGAAACGGGTCATGTCACCGGGCAAACTGACCCAGAGAATCATCATTGAGCAACCGGCCGCCTGTGAAGAACCAGACACCACCACCGATCAGCCTCAGTGCTGGACGACCGTGGTGGAATGCTGGGCTTCGGTTCGACCGGTTTCCGTCAAAGAAATCTACGCCGCCGGTGGTCATCTTGGCCAGCAGGACATGGCGGTCATTGTTCGCTACGACCCACGCCTTGATGACTTGTCCAGTCAGTGGCGCATCTGGTGGCAGAACCGGAAGCTGGACGTTGTCGGCAAGATGAATCTGGACGCTAATGATATCTGGCTGAAAATCCTGACCCGGCGCATGACCGACGATATTCGCCTGCGTACTGAGGACTTTGACGAGCCGCTTAATCATGCGGTCAATGTCGTGCTTCCGGAGCTCACCGATGGACAGTCTTAGAGTGGAGGTTAACGGCCTTCGTGAGATAGAACAGGCACTCCGTGATTTCAGCAGTGAGGACAGTATTGCCGGTGCCAGGGTCATCCGTTCTGCCATGATGTCGGCCAGCCTGCCTATGTTTCGGCAGATGCAGGCCACCGCGCCAATATCGCAAGACCCAAGGCCGCGCAAGCGTCGCAGTCGTCGCGGTGAGGTAGAGATACGCCCCGGCTTCCTGCGACACAAGGTGCGGCGTCGTTCCTACGTCAACAAGACCGGTCGCGGCAACCGTAACATCAGCGGCAACGGTCTGGTTAAAGTCCGGATTGGAGCCTTCACGCCCTACGCTCATCTGGTCGAACTGGGCACCGAACATTCAGCGGCGCAACCCTTCGTGAAACCTGCTTTTGATAGCCACTGGCGGGGTGTGCTTAACCGCTTCGGTGGCTTACTTGAAAAACGTCTTACATCAGCACGAAGAAGGCGTGCCTCATGACTTTGGAAGAAGGGCTATTCGCCCATTTGAAAAAATCCCTCAACGCCAGCATCTACGGTCAGCTTCGTGGCGACCGTTTGCCGGCGGTCGTCTATTCGCTGATCAGCGATCCTGTCGAACTATCCCTCTCCATCGTGGACCAGATCCACGAGTCCCGTTATCAAATCGACTGCTATACCCGCAAATACATACAAGTTAAACAACTGGCCGAACAGGTCATTCAAGCATTGCACCAGTACAAAGGCTTGCTGGGTGATGTGCCCATACAACTGGCCCGACTGGAAAACCGGCATGATGGATTTGAAGAAGGCGCAAAACTGCACCGGCAGATTCTTAGTTTTGTGATTTACCACCGCTAAACACACCACCAAATACATCGCAAAAGAAAGCCACCCGAAGGTGGCTTTTTTCGTTCAACCTTCAGAAACAAGAGGTATCTATGAAGGATTTAATGCTGTGTGGTCATACCGTAAGGATTGATGACCAAGGTTTAGTATCGCTCACCGATATGTGGAAAGCCAGTGGGTCAGCCAATAAAAACCGGCCAAGCTTTTTTCTTAAAAACGATCGAACCAGGAGTTTTTTAATAGCACTGGACGATTTTGGCGAAAACACCGAAGCAGGAAATCCTGCTTTGAAAATAACCAAGGGCGGAGTATGTCAGGGAACATGGGCTGACGAGATAATTGCATACAAATACGCGGGATGGATAGACCCGAAATTTGAAGTTGGAGCCTACAGAGTTTTGCGTAAATTCTTCCATGGAGAGATGGTTGACAAAGATAGTTGGCAGGCTTTGCATGACTTTGTTGTTGATGAGCGAATTTCAAGAAAGCTGGGCAGTTTTCACGGGAAAGGCTTATCTCTGAGGCGTGCAGAATAACCTGTGCTGGAAGAACGTCATAGACAATTGCTGAAAGAATATCAGCTCAACCTTGTGTTGGAAGATTTGATTTAGAGGGTAGCGGGTCATCAGACCCGCCACAGACAAGGAGTGTTTCTTAAAGGATGCCGCGTAACTCTTTCACGGTATTCAGTTGTTTTGCAGACAGCATCAGATGCGCTTCCAGACTGATGGCCACGTACTTGGGCACGGATCGTTTTCCATTTCTGTACTCAGTCGCTTTAGATGCGCTGATACCAAGAAAGCCTGCAATTTCCCGTTGTTTATGAAGCGCCAGATATTCCAGCGCTTCGTTAAACTCTTCGGCGGTCATAGCACGTAAAGGCCGAGATACATACCTGTCAGGGCCAGAACTATCCCAAGGGTCAGCAGTACTTTAAAACTGGGCATAGCGTGTTGTTTCATGGTGATCTCCTGTGTGTATAACTTTATCCCATTAGGATATATCTATCAAATTTTCGGGTAAAGGTGCCGCCCTTTCGGGCGGCTGGGTTAATCGGTAAAGGTTTCAATCATCTTAAAAATTCCTGCTGATCCTATGAGTGTTGTAATGAGTGTGGTGATTATCTTTACCTCTAACTCTTTCTGTTTAACCCGTAGCTCTTGCCGTTTGATCCATCTGTCGTGCCGTAGTGATCTGGATTCTTCATTCAGCTTCCTTATCTCGGCGCGTTCTTTCTCGTTCATCCTTACTCCTTGTCCGTGAAAGCAAGGTCATTATGTCCCATTGGGACATTTTAGTAAAGTCTTTTCTCACATTAAGAGCCATTCTTTATGACAGATTCCAACCCTCTGACCGAAGGTGAATACCGTGTCGGCATTGACTTCAACCCTGCCGGAAATCCGCAGGTGAGCGAAATCAAAGAAGCCGCTGCCGAGTTGATTGACCTGATCGGCAACCACGGCAAAGATTCCCGCTGTGCTGCTCTGGCCATGACCGCCATCGAGGACGGTGCTATGTGGGCGGTCAAATCCATTACCAAGCCAGACCGATGACCCCCGAAGGCAAGGTCTGCCACGACCTGATTAGCCAATCCCTGAACGATTACCAGTTGCCCTGCACTGACAACGCCGTGCGATTGCTGGACATGATCGCCGCCCATGAATCCGGTGGTTTTATCTACACCCGTCAGGTCGGTGGTCCGGCACTGGGCTTGTTTCAGATGGAGCCGCGCACCTTCCGCGACCTGTGCGACTACGTGCGCCGCAAGGGTTTAAGCCTTGCCGCAGAGATGCCGTGCAGCCCATACCGACTCATCTTTGACGCACCCTTTGCCGCAGGCATGGCACGGGCTTTCTTTCTGAGATTCCATGAGCCCATACCCAAACTGTACGACATTGACGGATTGTCCCGCTACGCCAAACAGTATTGGAACACCGAACTGGGCAAAGCCACACCAGAGCAATACGCCAAAGCCTGGAGAACCTTTTTTGATGAGTGACTGGAAAGTTGAGAAGCGCATTGACCTGTCCATGATTCTCTCCGCACTGATCGTAGTGGCCGGTATCTTCAGTTGGGGTATCAGCGTCATCACTACACAGGCCGAAGTGAATCAGAAACTGCTGAGTGTTGAAAAAGACATTCAGGAAACCCGCACCTACCTCTTCAAAGTCGAAGAGCGACTTCAGAAACAACACCAGTAATCCCCATTTTACCACGGGTAAGGAATGCATCATGACCAGCAAAACCAATGCCATCATCGGCGCAGGTACCACCCTGTCATTTGAAGACCCAGACAATGCCAGTACATTTCTGGAGCTCATAGAAGCCAGAACCATCGGAGCCATCGGCCAGCAGGGTGAGTTTGTAGAAACCACCCCCATCAATGCCACCACCCGTACTTATATTCCCGGACTGAAAACACCCCCCGACAAAGAGATCACCGGCAACGACATTCCCGGCGATGCCACACAGGAGAAGTTTCTGGCACTGGCCAACCGTAACGCTACCGTCAATATGAAGGTGGTGCTGAGCAACGGCAGAACCGGAGCCTTCAAACTGGCTCTGTCCGGCTGGCAGATTAACGAGCCACAGGGTGGTGAAGCCTTGCAGTGGACTGTCTACGGCAAACAGTCCGGTGAAGTCAACTGGACAGTCAGCAATGTCACCATGACCACTCTTAACCATAAAGAGAAGAAGGCCGCCTGATGACCCTGACCTTTGAAGACCTGCTCAATAACCCGCCCCTGAAAACCACCACCATCACCTTACCCGATAAACGGGAAGTGCGGCTTTATGAATTGCCACTGTCGGTGATGAAGTACGTGCAAAGCGTGGGTAGGGAGGGAAAAGACGGTGTCAACAGCGTGATGGACAGTATCACCTTAGTAGCGGCTCACGCTCTGATGGGCAGGCCGCCGGAAAAGAAAGACATGGACGCTCTGAGTGAACGATTCGGCACCACCGCCGTGATGTTCATCTATTACGAGGCGCTGAAGTTCTCGCGGCTGGGTCCGGATGCCCTGGAAGAAACAAAAAAGCATTAAGCGCCAATCCGCACCGACGCTGCCTGTTCGATCTGGCCAGTCGGTTGCACACGACGGTGGGCTGGCTGGAGCGCAACATGGGTTGCAGTGAGTTCACCGAATGGCTGGCGTACTTCAATCCTGAGCAGTCACCACCAGACGCCATGACCGCAGACCAGCAGTACGCAAGCCTTCGCAAGGTTTTAGGTTAAACAACCCGCGTCGCTCTGTGGATGCTGGCGCAGATTACCCTTCACACTTTCATTTCATGCACACAGGACACGAAAAATGGCGACCATGAATATTGGCTCTCTGGTGGTTGACCTGATTGCTGAATCAGCCCAGTACATTGCCGGACTGCAACAAGCCAATCAGGCGACCCAGCAATGGTCACAGCGGGTGACTCGCTCTTTCAGCAGTGCCACCAAAAGCATCGCCGGAATGGCGGCCGGTTACCTTGGGGCCAGTATCGCTATTGACCAGTTCAACCAGTCGATGACGAAAGCGAAAGATATTGAGAATTTGTCCAGACTGGCTGGGCAAAGCGCGGATGAGTTTCAAGCAACCGCTTATGCTGTAGAAAAGTATGGCGTGAGCATGGAACAGTTGGGTGATATTTCAAAAGATACCAGTGATAAGTTAGGGGACTTTATTGCTACCGGAGGAGGTGAATTTAAGGATTTTTTTGAGCAGATAGCACCACAGGTAGGGCTAACGGCTGAGGAGTTGCAGTACCTGTCCGGACCTGAGGTCTTGCAGGCGGTAAAAGATGCCATGGATCAGGCTAATATCCCAATGAAACAACAGATTTTTTATCTGGAGAGTATCGCCAATGATGCCAGTAAATTAATTCCGGTGTTAGAGAACCAGGGACGGGTAATGCATGACAATATTAAGGAATATGAGGATATGAATACGGCGATGTCAGAAACGGATATTCAGGCATTGCGAGACATGGAAGAAGCACTGAAACAAGTTCAGGAACAGGCTAATGCTCTAACTATCACACTGCAAGTACAACTGGCTGATGCCTTTACCACTATCGCTGAAGTGTCAGCCAGACTTTTGAAAGAATTCAATAAGGATATTGAATATGCTCCTGTTAGGAATCTGGAACTTGAAATTCTTGGGCTGAACAATCAAATCCGAGCTAGCGAGGATTTAATTCAAAATTACAGGACGACTATTGAAGCAGGAAAAAAAGATGGTGCAAGTGTTTCAGAAGTCATGGGCGCAGGATTTGCACAGAGTGGATTGGACGAAGAAACCGAACAGCTGCGACAGTTAAATGCCCAACTTGATAAATTAGAGAAACAGTTGGATGTTCTGAAAGGACAGACAAGCGGCGGCCTTGTTATTACGGTAACAGAAGGCGGTGAAGGTACTGATCAGTTAAACCAGCAGAGATTGAATCGATTGCAACAAAGCCTGAAAACTCAGGAAGAGTTATTGATTGAATCTTATCAAAAACAAAACGCAGATATTGAGCAAGGTTATAACAGGCAGAAGCAATTAGTTGATGATCTGGTTATTTCTGAAGAACAGGCATTGGCAGCGGGTTATGAAAGTAAGCTGGCTTTGCAGAATGACTTTCATGCCAAGGCTAAAAACCAAAGAGACGAATCTCAGGCAGAGTTGTTGCAACAGACACAGGAAGATCTGGATGAGCTGAATGAGAAGAATCAGACCTACTGGGATAAATGGGCTGATCAGGTCAGAGAGTCGACCGAAGATTTCGATACCATGTGGGGTAATGCTTTTAATAATTTTGCCAGTAGTTTTGGTGATGCGGTAGCAGATGCAATCATGTCCGGTGAAGATTTCAGCGATACCATGGATCAGATTGCAGTGGGATTCTCCAGAGCGATGATATCTGCGCTTGTTGAAATCGCCACAAAGCGTTTGGCCTTATGGGTCATGGAAAACACGTTTCTCAAGAGCCAAAAAGAAGGTGATGTTCTTAGAAAGACGGCTGAGGCTCAGTCAACAGCAATTCAGGCCGGGTTGAATACTTATGCTAGTACAGCGGCAATACCTGTAACCGGTCCAGCACTTGCACCCGCTGCGGCAGCTACAGCTTTAGCGTTTACAGAGCCAATGGTTGCTGCTGTTGCAGCGGCCGCATCAGCTTCACTGGCGGGTATGGCTCATGCGGGGGTAACCAGCCTACCGGATGATGGCACCTGGCTTCTAAAAAAGAGAGAAAGGGTGATTGCTCCTGAACAAAACGCCGACCTTACCCGATTCTTGCAAGAACAGAATAATCAACAGCCTCAGGTAAACAATCAATTTACCTTTGTTATTGAATCGGGAGCAGGGCAACAAGCAGACCAGAAACTGGCCAGTGATGTTTACAACGAGTTTGCTGCAAGGCTGGTACAAGATGCGAAAACTAACGGACCTGTTCGGAGGGCTATGAACGGTGGCTGATATCCCTTACTGGCCTGAAAGCTTGCAACCTAATGAAGCTGAATTCTGGCCCTGGTGGAACACCAAAAAATTCGAGTCCCCTTTTACCCGTGCCGGTCAGGTGCTGGAATATCCCGGTTGTATCTGGAAAGCCCAGCTGACCTTTCGCAACCTGAAACGGGAGGAACTCAACACCATCGAAGTGTTTGTTATGCAGCTTCGTGGTGGTGTCAATCGGGTGAAGCTGAGTGACCCGGTCTTTATTGAGCCGAACGGGCCGGCAGCAGGGACACCCAAAGTGAATGGTGCCAGCCAGACCGGCGCGTTATTGCTGATCAGCGGATGCCAGCCTGAACAGTTATTTCTCAAGACGGGTGACTATTTCACCATCGGCGACGAGCTTAAACGCCTGACCGCTGATGCCATCGCAGATATCGGTGGCAATGCCACGCTCTACTTTTTACCACCGTTGCGCCGGTCACCTCCTCATCAATCAGTGATTACAGTTCGTAACAGCTGGTGTCTGATGCGCCTCGATGACGATGACCAGCTGCGTTCTACCAGAAGACCGGTGACAGGCGACCTGACGCTGGCTTTTACCGAGGCAGTGTTCTGATGTTCACAGAATCAATGAAGACGGCACTGGCAGCAGAGACTGTTCGACTAATCATGGCGGTTGAAATTGAATGGCCGAACGAAATGACCCGTGCCCATACCGGTATTGGTGACTTGCACCTGAATGAAGAGCTATTCAAAGGCGTCGGCAATATTGGCTCTATCTCATCTATAGAACAAAAGTCCGGTGACAGTCCGAGCCGTCTACAGCTCGGTTTATCTTCCTTTGACGACAGTGTCCGTGGAGAGGTATTGCGTGCTCAATATCACGGCAGAGCTGTGACCGTGTGGATGGTTGCTCTGAACGAACATTACCAGCCCGAAGCCAGTCAGGTGATCTGGAAGGGCAGCATCGTTGATGCCACGGTCAGTATCGGAGAGAGCAACCAGCTGGAAGTGGTGGTCAGTAACCGGATGGAAGACTGGGATAAGAAACGGCCCGACCGTTTTACTGATGAAAGTCAGCAGGCCCGTCATACCGGTGACCGGTTGTTCCGTTACATCACTATTATGACGGAGTGGCCTATCTACTGGGGTTCCGATAAACAGGCGACACCTCTGAGAGATTCAATTTAGCCCAAATCTTTTTGATTGATATGCTTGATGATAGAAGTAGCCATTTGAACAGCAACCTTATCCCAAGTAATTTCCAATGGCTTTGTATTAGTCAGAGATCCTATGCCTGAATTATCTTTCTCATAACTAAAACTTTCTGTCCATTGATAACCTTGCAATGTGAATGTGGCATTAACAGTCGTTTTCCCATAATCAATAGTCATGCCTTCTGAATAACGGTATACAGATGCGGCGTTGTTAATCTTGATTAATAAAACTGTATCGGATTTTTTTATCACTCTCACTGATTTATCTAGTGCTTCAGTAAGTCTGGATGCAATAGCAACGCCTGTTGGTATTCTGCTTTCTCGTAGCTTTCCCTGAAAAGCATCAGGTGTTTTTTCTTCAAAAGAGGCAGGAAAATTACTCGGATTCCAAATTATACTAATTTCAGGGATCGTACTCTGAAAATCATTCATAGTCACTAATTCTGAATAATCCATTCTGGTAGAAAACTGATGCTTGAGAGTTGAGCATCCAGTCAGGATAGAAACCAGAAAAACAACACATGCTTTTTTAAACATTGTTTCACCACTACGCCACCGACAGTCGTATACGGCAGACGAGTCGGTGAATCTCGCTCTTCGGGAGCTACCCTAGCCGTTGCTGAATTATATCAGTCAATTGAAATATGAGAAACCATAACTGGCCTGCCAAATTAGCCCACTTTATTGAAAACAGACGACAGCGCCCATTCAAATGGGGTGAACACGACTGTTGTCTGTTTTGCGCTGATGCTGCCGTGACCATCTGCGGCACCGATCCGGCAGAGGATTACCGGGGTAAATACCATGACGAAGCATCGGCTTACCAGTTATTGAAAGAAGTGGGGGATAACACCATTGCCGGTGTCTGGTCCCGCTATTTTCAGGAAGTGCCTGTTGCTGAGATTCAGCGTGGCGATTTTGCCCTGATTGAATCCGGTCAGACGTCGCAGTATCCAGAATCCAAAGTCGCCAGTGTTTTGAGTTTCGGTAATCAGCTCTGGGTGATCGCTCCGGGTGATGAAGGCTTGCGAACCCTGCCCATAAGCAGGGCGGTACAAGCCTGGAGGGTGGACTAATGGTTGCTGCAGCAATAGGCGTTGCAGCTGGTGTGGCTGCATCCTCAATAGGGATGACCGTAGGTGTTGCCGTTTTATATGGTATCACTGCAGCTGCAATTGTCTATGGCGTCAAAGTCGCTAAAGAGTTCCAGGAAGGCACTGCCGCCAGTGACCGTAAGCAAATGGTGCGAGCCAGCAATGGCCCCATGGTCGGCATTCTCGGTAAGTCGGAAATCTCCGGCACCATCTTCTTTGCCGAAGAGGTCAAGGACGATAATCAGCTGCACCTGTGCCTGGCCCTTTGTGGTCATGTCCTGCCCGAAGGCGAACCCGTTATCAGAAAATGCCGTCGGGTGATGATGGACGATATTGAAGTGCCTCTGGGCGAAAGCAACGACGGCAGGGTTTATGTCCATGTATACGACGGCAGCCAGCAAACCATTGATGACATCGAAGACCGGCTGAAAAACTGTTACAGCTGGCAGGATGACATGATCGGCAAGGGTATCTGCTTTGCTCATTTGCACCTGAAGTTTGATGAAGACCTGTTTCCTTCAGGACTCCCTAATTTTAAATTCTTGCTGGATACGGAAGGCGATACCGATGACCCGGACAATCCACAACCTATCGAAATGACCAGTGCCAAAGCCATGGAGTATTACCTGCGCTACGTGTTTGAGGCACAGGACAGGGAAGTGAATCAGGCCATGTTTGATCAGGCACTGGCTTTGTGCAGTGAATCGGTGATCAACACCGAAGGCATGTCAGAGCTGCGCTATACCTGTAATGGCTGTTGGGATTACAGCGAGACCCATAAAAGTGTGATTGATAAAATCATCCAGACCTGCGCCGGTTCTCTGGAGTATGTAGACGGACAGTTCGGTCTGCGTGGAGGTGGCTATAATGGCCCGGCGGATTTCAACCTGACCACCGATGATATTATCGGTGATATCAGTGTCCAGCCTATCCCGGAACACCAGAATCTGGCTAACGTGATTACCGGCACTCATGTCAGCCCTTTGTATGAATACCAGACCGTTGATTTTCCCGAAGTGCGTTCTTTGGAGCTGATCGAGATTGATGGTGAAGAGCTGAACGAGGATTTCAATCTTGAGTTTGTCCATTCCACCTATCAGGCACAGCGTCTTGCCAGTATCCATCTGAACCGGTCACGACTCAGCACCGTCAGCCTGCACACCAACCTTCGGGGGTACGAGTGTGGGTTGAGTCGGCATATCCGCCTGCTGGCAGACGAGCTGGGTTATGACAATGTCGAGTTTATGGTGGAGGGCTGGGAGTTTGCCCATGACGATGGCGTGAGCCTGACCCTGCGGCAGGACTATCCTGAACTCTGGGATGACTACATTGGCAAGACACCCACGCCACCACCACGCACTATCCTGCCCAACCCGAGAGAATGCCTGGCACCGGAGAAGTTGCTCTACAGTGAGCGACAGGTGAACAACGTCTGGGAGAGTCGGCTGGACTGGCGGCATCCGGCTCCGGGTGGCATTACCGAATACCGGATTACCCTATATAAAGGAAGCAATATCAATCCTGATAGCGTCGTGGCTGAATACATCAGTCGGGAGCCTCGCTGCATCTTTGAATTGCCAGAGCCAGACCAGCACTTTGCCACGGTGGTGGCGGTTAACACCTTTGGTGTGTCATCCCCTCCGGCAGAAGTGGCGTTCTGGGTGGATATCCCATCAGTAGAAGTCACGACTATTGATGTCGAAACGGTCGATAATTCGGTGTTTCCGTGCCGGGCTTATGTGATCTGGCAGACACAGGGTGATGACCAGTATCCGTCTGAGTCGGTTCGTTATGAATGTGAAACCAGACAGGTGACGGGTAACTGGCTGCCGGTAGGTTCCGGTATCAGCAAAAGCCGGTGGCTGGAAGGATTGCAACCGGGCAACCATGAAGTCCGGGTACGTGCCGTTACACCCATGAACACCGAAAGCTTCTGGCAGGTACAGCCATTCACGGTGGTGGTGGCAGAGCAACCGCAGAATCTTCAGTTTGAACCGTTGAGTCAGGACAGTTACTGGGGCAGAGCTGTCTGGGAAGGCGAGGGTATTCGTTGGGAGATTGAGCTGTCAGAGGACAGTTCTGTACTGTTTGCTACGACAGTCACCCGCCGTGAACTCTATCTGGAATGGCAGCCTCCGGGCAGCTACCTGCTAAAGGTTCGGGCTGTAGCGGGTGCCAGTCAGTCTGACTGGGCGACCACTTCTGCTGATGTAGCACCACTGCAACCACCGGATTACCTGACCTTTACTGCTCAGAATGGCAACCCGTCGTCTTCCGGTGAGTTGACATGGGTGGCCGGTGACAGTCGAACCGAGTTTCATGAGATAGAGCTACTGAAAGACGATGACCGTCAGTTTACCGCAACCGACTCCGGCAGCTTTCAGGCATTGCCCGTACTGATACCGGGGCAGTACACCGGTCGGGTGCGTGGTGTCTGGCGTCAGTCTGTGTCCGGCTGGGCAACCACCGCCATCAATATTATTGATTCAGTAGAGATACCCACGGCACTGGAAATAGTCCTACCTTCGGATGCCAGTTATCAGGGCACATTTCGCTGGTCCGGCACAGCGGCCAGCTATGGTGTACGAATTTTGGAGAACAGCGACACCCTCATCGAAACCTCGGTGCTGGGCAACCAGTACCGAATGCCACTGCTGCCCGTGGCTGAATACCGGTCGGAGGTTCGTTCTCAGGGCAACTGGTCAGACTCTGGCTGGGCAGGAATACCATTGATTGTGAACCCGCCTGAAGCACCCTCCGCCCTGACCTTTACTGAAACACCCGATAATGCCGCCAGCTACGGAACCCTGAGCTGGCAGGCGTCACCGTCAGCAGGCGTATCCGGATACCTGGTGTCAATCAGTGAGGCAGACAGTGGCAACAGCGTTATTGTCACTCAGACAGTGACCACCCATTATCCGGTGGGTAACCTGCCAGCCAACAACTATGACGCTAAAGTCAGCGCCCTGAGTTTGCAGGGCAGCAGTGAAAGCGAACCGGCCTCTGAAGCATTTACTGTTTCAGCTTTGCTGGCACCCATCAATCTCGGTTATCAGGAATCTCTGGTTGAGACAGGCACTGGTCTGACGACCCGAGTCGTTTTTCGCTGGGAGGCAGGCGACAGCCGTACTCAGAATTATGATGTGGAATACCGGGCACTGGACAACCCCATCTGGAGTGGGCTTTATTCAGGGCCTTCTGCTACAGCCACCATCAATGGTTTATCAGCGGGTGATTACTGGTTTCGGGTTCGTGCACTGAGCTATGCCGACAGCTCCGGTTGGTCACAGCTGGGTGCTAATGTTCTTGGCTTTAACCAGCCACCACAAAATATTGAGAATCTACAACTGAGGGCATTGGGTGGTCAGCAAGCCTTATTAACCTGGGATCAGATACAAAGTCCGGATGTGATTAATGGCGGCAGTGTCCATGTGCGCCACACCTACCTGACAGGCTCCGCTGCGGTCTGGGAAGCGTCTGTACCACTCACTGAAAGACTGCCCGGCAATACTACCTTCTTCAGTGTACCATTGTTGTCCGGCACCTACTTTGTCAAGGCGGTGAATGGCTCCGGGTTCTGGTCAGAACAGGCGGCCAGTGTCGTATCTACCATGGGTAATATGGTCGGCTATAACCGGGTAGTGGAAAGGGAAGAACCGAAGGACTGGCCGGGTGAAAAATTTAAGGCTGTGGTGGATCAGGGTGGCTCTATTTCCATGAGTATGGAATTAGACAATCTAACCGGAGAAATAGACTGGTCTTCAATGACCAGTTCAAGTCATGGAGACATCATAGATACAGGGGAAAAGTCTCAGTCTGGAGAAAAGATTTATCAATGGACTGCGCCACGGCGGGATGCATATACAAATATCAAAAAATTGATTCGGCCTATTGCTGTTGGTCAGACATATCGCTATTCCGTTTGGGCAAAATCAGTAACTGATTCAGCTCAAATAGAACTCTATCGGTTTGATAAATCCTCAAGCTGGAGTTATGCAAAACCAAAGGCATTTAATTTAACCAAGAATTGGAAATACTGTTCCTTTGAAAGGACGTTGGGAGATGACAATGAGTCAGAAGATTTTGCCTATTGGCGAATGGATAACAATATTGATGGCGATACAATTCAGTTCTATGGGTTAAAGATAGAGAACCTTGAAGAACTCAATTTTACTCCATTCTATGTTATGGATGAGCCACTTGACCTCGGTGCCATCTTCACCGTCCGTCTCTATCTCGAATGTGACGGCTCAGTTTATGAAGTCGACACCATCGATGAGCGTACCAACACCATCGACACATGGCCTATGTTCGATGGTGTCGAACCCGGTGGAACCTCCCTGCAATACCACGTCAGCCAGACGGATGATGATCCGGCCAGTAGCTCAGCAATCTGGTCAGACTGGACCCAGTTTCTGGTGGGTGAGTTTCGTGCCCGAGCCTTTCGCCTGCGGGTCAGTCTTATTACGGATTCCACCGGTGCAGCCGGTACGGTCAGCAATCTCCGGTTAATTGCCGATGTACCGGATCGTTCCGAGTCCCGTCGTAATGTCAGTGTTTCGTCCTCTGGCCTGCGAGTGAATTATGCCACTCCGTTTCTGGCTCCTGCCGTGATTGGTATCACCCTGCACAGTGCCAATACCGGTGATTACTGGCGTATTACCAACAGCAACGAACAAGGTTTTACTATCCGTTTCTACAGCAGCAGTGGAGCGAAAGCAGCCAGTTTTGATTTTCTGGCAACGTCTTATGGTGAGCAATGATGGCTAATGAAGTAACTCCCGCAGCCCAGGCGCCGGATTATTATATTGATAATCAGGCCGGTGCTCCCTTCAGGGCAGAGCTGAACAGTATCCTTGCGGCACTGGTGTCATCCAATGCCGGTTCCAGTGAACCTTCAAACCCACAGGCAGGGATATTGTGGCTGGATACCTCGTCCACGCCCTGGACATTATACCGGCGCAATCACAACAACACGGCATGGATTCAGCAGTACGATACCCAGAACAAACCCACCAAGGCCGATGTCGGGCTGGGTAATGTCCCGAACTACACTGCCACCGGCTCCGTCACCGATGGCAGCGGTTCCAAGTTTGCCACGGCAGCAGCGACCAAAACCCTGAACAATAACAAGCTGGAAAAAACCGGCATTGCCGCTGACAGCAGCAAGCTGGGCAATATCTCAGCCAGCAGCTATGCCCTGCAGAGCGGCGATTACTCAGGACTTCGGGCAAGAGCCACCACCAAGAGTGATGTTGGACTGGGTAGTGTGCCTAACTACGGCATCAGCTCCAGCACCAGTCACAACAACTCCGGCACCTTTGCCAGCAGTAAGGCGGTCTATGATCTGAATCAGGCCAAGCTGGGTAAGTCGGCGCAGTCCGTAGACAGTGCCAAGTTAGGTGGTAAATCGCCTTCAGCTTATGCCAATGCTACTCATAGTCACGGGGCTGGAGACCTGCCCACCGGTACTACCGGACAGAAGGGGGTAATTCAACTAAGCGACAGCACATCCAGCACCAGCACTACACTGGGTGCCACGGCTAATTCAGTCAGAAAAGCCAAGTCTGAAGCGATTGCCAGCGGTGTGCCATCGGGCTTTGTCGGCATGTTTGCCGGTACTGAGGCGCAGATTCCTTCTGGCTGGCAGTTGTGCAACGGGCAGGGGTCAACCGGTAATGGTATTAAGATACCAAACCTGCTAAACCGGATGGTGATTTGCGCGGGGGGGAGTTATAGCGTTGGTAATACAGGCGGGACGACCTCAAAGACGACCAGTAGTAATGGTTCTCACAGTCATAGTATTACGGTAAATTCGGGAGGAGGTCATAAACACACAGTCACTGTTAATGGGCATACTTTATCGAGTTCTCAGATGCCCAGTCACAATCATCCAATGAATATCAGAACCGGTTACAGCACTGATGGAAATGCAAATATCTGTAGCGGTGGTAGTCCCGGAAGCTGGCTATATACCAGTAGTGCAGGAGGGTCTTATTCACATAACCATTCTGCCAGCTCATCCAGTGTTAGTAACCACACCCACAGCGCCAGCTCATCCAGCACCGGAAACCACACCCACACGGTTTCAACCATGCCGCCGTATTACGCTCTGGCCTATATCATAAAACTCTGAGGTGGTTATGCAGTTAACCATTGTAAAACCGGACAATCTGGTAATTCTCGACCATAGAGGGCTTCAGTTTGAGCTGGACAGTTTTGACTGTCCGGATAACCTTCATGCCTTACAATGGACAACAGAATCCCAGAATATTGAATACACCGATCAACTCAATGAACCATTGACTGAACTGCCACTCTGGACACAACCTGTTATCGAAGAGCATCAGCGGTTGATTCAGCAACAGAATGAACAACAGAAGCAGGAAGAAGCGATTGCATTGTTTATAAATAATGGCTCGGCAAGAAAGCAACGTATCGGGAAACAGCAGGAACAGTCAGTAAAAGATGAATTCATCACCCTGAAGCAACAAGTCAACCATCTCATCAACGCAGGTAGCTAACCATGGCCAGATTCACCTATAACACCCAGACACCCTTTGGACAAATCCTTTCAGAAGCCATTGATAAACTTATTACAGGTCAGACAGAACTTAACCGGATGTCATCTGCGCTGGATGCAATGACAGCTCAGGAGTGCGAAACGGAGCTAGGCGTACCCGCCGATGGCTATACCGACTTCAGAAACCGGGTCAATGCCATTGAAACCTTTCTGGCGGACAGCACTTACAACCGTAATCTGGTGTTGTTTGATCAGGGATAACACCGACACTCCCAGTTTACGTGCTCTGTCTCCTGATGCTATTCCTCGCAATATTCCTTTTCAATACTGATCCGCTTCATTGCCTTAAATCCTGTCTGTTCAAGTCGATAACTTTAAACTAGAATCCGGTGCTCTGTATTTTCTTATACTGATTTTATGATATGTTCGTCCTTATAGGACAGGAGGGGATAATGGCAGAGCTTAAACAGATAGCAGCCTATATTTTGAATAAGGCTAACAGCGATGATGCGGGCGACCTTATCTCAAACCTGAAGCTGCAAAAGCTGGTTTACTACGCTCAGGGCTTTCATCTGGTTATTTTTGGCAGCGTGTTATTTCAGGAGCCTATTGATGCCTGGCAACATGGGCCTGTTGTGGAAGACCTCTATCACGAGTTCAAACAGTTCGGTCGTAATGCGATTCCAACACCTGAGTATTTTGATGCTGAAAAACTAACGACCGACCAGAAAGAGTTGCTGGACGAAGTCTATGAAGTCTATGGTCAGTTCTCTGCCTGGAAGCTTCGTAATATGACCCATCAGGAAGCACCGTGGAAAGAAGCCGATGAGACGGGCAGCTTTATTTCAGACAAGTCCATGACTGAGTATTTTAAAACCCAACTTCAGTAACCTGCCAGCAAGGATGTGGCTGTATGGCTAAGAATCGACTTAAGCGAAAGAGTGCATCAGGTGGCACTACCCTCAAGCCACCCTCTGAAAATACCGTCAGTTATGATGATTTTAAACCTCGCTTTTCTCTGGAATTTCTACAACCTGATTTCTGCCTGAGTAAATGCAACCAGCAGGAAAAGGCCAGCTTTGCTGATGCCATTCATAAGCGTAGCCAGCTGACCTGGTCTCAGATAAAGAGCCAGCACAGGAAGAAGCTGGGTTTTGAAAAGATCTCTCGTAATAGTCTGGATGCGCCCGTCCCTATGTTTGTCACTGATGACACTGACATGCTGGCCTTCCGGTTTAATGGCAAAGCGCCTATGGTTGGCTATAGGAAAAAAGCCACTTCCTATGTCATGTGGTTAGATCGGGCGTTCAAACTGTACGATCACGGTTAAATCTTAACTTTCCGCAAGCATCAGGTGCTTATCATGTATTGCCGGACCATTTTTTTCCGACATTCAACGGCCAGAGAAAAGGCTTGTTGTCCAAAAGAGTGAAAGGAAAAATCTTTCATCTTGGGTCGTCGCTCTCCATTAATGTCCTGCACCCAATTGGCTCGCCAGCCAGCGTCTTCACCGGAATGATTTCTAAGTGGACAAACACCCACAACCCCTGACTGGCTGTTAGAATAAGAATTGATTCTCGCCGCTATTCGCCCGACCCGTTTCCACGCTGGCATCTGCTGTTCGTACGCACAGGCCGCTTTAAACGCTTTATAAAACGAACCGTATTGTTTAACCGTAAAGTAGGTTTGATCTGCATGTCTTCCACCTTCCCAAACACGAACGCATTTTAATTGACTGTTAACACTGATTCGATTCATGACGCTTTCCCGATTCGTTTCTTAACGGATGGTAGTTCGTAATAGCAGTTCTTACAGATGGACCGCCAGCCATTCTTTCCCAGCCAGCCACCTTTTTCACGGTGATCCCTGAACCAGAATTTACCATCTTCTGGCAAGCACCCCAGACACCGATGGCACCTCTTTTCTCTGAACATGGATAACCTCTTTCAGCCGATGAATCAGGGCTTGCTCTACGGTTTTGCGGTGCTTGTGGGTACTCTCATAAATCAACAAATTTTCCAGAGCATCCGGTAGGCCGATGGTGTTGATGATCCGGCAAGCGGTCATGCCGTCGTTATCGAGCAACCGCCTGGTCTGGTTTATTGGCATCATGGGAACCTCCGTATCTGAGGCTGGATGGAAGATGGTGAAGGGTGATGTTTCTGGCCTGCTGGCGCAGTGTTCTGACGGCGTCGGTGCTGACACCGAACTGCCGGAGCTTGCGCTGCTCATCGCCGGGTAATCCGTAGAGCATCAGCAGAATATTGACTTGCCAGCGACCCAGATAACTGATCAGGTCACTGTTTAACGCACCCATACGCTGACTGATGCGACCAAAATACAGCAGCCGGGTGCCATTGACCGTGGTGCCTGCCGGTTCACTGAAACGCACCAGCGAACTCGGACCGGTGCCGGCATAGAGTTCTTCACTAATCCGCCAGCTGGCCCAGTGCTCCAGCATCCGGTCGATGACATCAATTCGACGTCGCATATCAATAATAAGACAGCGGCAGGTGACTCTCAGGATCGGTGAGTAGCTTTGCAAACAGCGCCACATCCATAGACAGACAGCCGCGCACATCGTCTTCCTCGAAACAATGATTCGGGTGCATTAATACCCGCCAGCTTTCCAGATCCGCACGACAAGCCAGCACCGGCACTTTATCCAGTGCTTTGGCATTGCGCTGGCATTGTATCCACCAGTCCCGCACCAGGGCATCACTGATTTTCTTCCAGCGTTTCACCTCAATACTGAAATTCCGATACCCACTCAAATCATCCCCGCCGTCTCTGCATTGCCTTAAGTTACGCTTCAATTCAATCTTGCCGTCGGTCAGGCGGTATATCTCCCGGACAAATTCCCTCTCGCCGTTCTTGCCTTTACGGTTGGATTTCTTGCCGGTGTCACTGCTCATACATCAATCCTGTTTCTGTGGCGATATCCTGCAGGGTTTCGTAGCGGCTTAGACCTCTGGCACGACCCGGTGGGAGTTCATCAATTTCATGACCTTCTTTCAGCCATTCGCTGGCATCAATGACCAGCACCACACGCAGGGCTTTTTTCGACAACAGGGTCAGATGACGGGTGTTGCTTCGGTGTTTCAATCTTTCCCTCCCGGCCGGATGATTCCGGCCTGCAGGTCGGCTATAGTAGGGCGGTCTGTCAGGTGGGTACCTTGTATCCCTTGTGTACCTTCTGATAGACTGGCCTCGCTTCTTCCTGAATGGGCTTTAACACCCTGATAGGGCGAGGCCATTCTCGTAAAAAATTCGGGACGTTGCCGTTGTGTCGGGCGTCCTGTGGATACAAAACCTTTACTCACTTCGGTGAGGTTGCCGGGTGCACGTCTTAAGCTAGCGACCCGACAACGGAAAGCAACAGGGGGCACCTATCAGCTTGTTAAGCGCCCGGCTCCCTTGTCTTTTTTTTATTCCAGTTCATTGTGTTCTTCCTTTATCAACTTAATGGATTGGTGTTCAATATCTGTTAAAGCAATGTAAATATCCAAAAACTGACTTTTCGTCCAATGCTTCATTTCATCGTACGATAAATTACCTTCATGCATTCCGGTCAGGGCAGCGATATGCCCTTTCAACTCTTTACTCAGGCTGTTAATCCGATTAGTAAGATGGCCGCTGTTCCGTGGGTGCTGTGTTTTCATCACAGACCTCCGTTAAATTACAATTAAGACGACACCAGCCTTCTTTTGAGAGCGCAAACCTTTGCACCGGACGGCCTCGCGTTCGAGCCTGTTGAAGTTGCTGAATTAACGGCGGTATGTGGGTAATCAAGAGGTTCAGACTTTTGTGCAGCAGTTCTTTACTGAGTTTGTTGTGGTACCAGTGATAAATATCAGAACAGGTACAGAACCCGTGATCCTGCTCATTACTGGCGATTACTTGCAGGATGTCGTGAGAAAGCGCATTAACACTGGCTGCGCTTTCCTGTGATGAAAACGTCCGATAACTATAGACGACAGAGTCTCTGGAATATCGGAACCAGGCTAATGCGGATTCCAGATGACTGACTTCGATGATTCGGGTCTTGTCCAGCAGAGCGAAAACCGAAGCGAGAATAAGCGTATGCAACCGATGACGACGGCACAGTGTTTTAACCAGGTTGCAGTCCGGAAGGTTTACCAGACTGTCGTATCGGTCAATCCATAAAGCTTTGGCTGATTCTCCAAGAATGACTGGTTGGGCAATAGCGGACAGTTTTTTCCAGTGGGTTTCAAACGAATGATTCCGGGCGAACATAACGGAGTCAGCCAGTTCGCTGGCAATCCAGTCTATCTGGTCTTGTGGGATAGCTTCAGGAATGGGCTGGCGGCGTTCCACCTTGGTCCATATCATCATGGTTCGGTTGAGCATGCCATTGGTGCTCATGACCGAAGAGCGGTTATGTTCAGCCAGTTCCTGTGGCGTGATATTGCCGATCAGGCAGAAGAACGGATGCGTGACACAGACCTTGTCGCGTTTGGTCAATGGCTTGATGGTCTTGCCGTCATAGCCATTGCGCAGGACATGGGACAGTGTATTTCCCTGACGTTGGGCCATGTTCAGAACATTACCGAATTCGGGTTCCTTGATCAGAATGCGTTTGTCCGGAACAGGTACCATTTCAGGTTTATCTGGTACACCATCATTCTTGGCAGCCGCGAGCCCTTCTCCTGAGGATAAGCCACCATCGTGAATGTCCAGTAACGGGTATTTATTGATGCCATCGGTCATGCCTTTCTCGTAGGCATAGGCGAACTTTTCCTGAAGAAACTCTTCGACCCGGTGAAAGATACGGTCAGGCCCGTGCTCTGAAGATCCTTTACCCATGCCGGAAGGGCCAACCAGCAAATAGTAATTATTCAGCATCCGCCGTTCATCACCCAGCTGGTAGTAAACCGTCGGGCCTATCAGAGCGGTAAACCAGCTGATGATGTTCATCGCCACTGCGACTGGAACAGCTTCGCTGTTGTGGCAGCACAATTCCACAGCCTTGCCGATCAGCCCGGGAAATAGGTGATCCGTGACGACAGGCGGCGTTTCGGTAAAATCGCTGAATTCCTGTTGCTTTTCCAGCTGCCGGAGCATTTGCGCCCGGCTTGTTTCCAGCTCGATGATATTCTGGATTGGTCCCCCATCCAGAGCGCCGGTGTCGGTATGAACGACGGTTTCCCATTGGTCACTCATGGCGCTTTATCCGGTGACAAATAACATCCGTGGAAGGCCAGTGCCGGATATTGATTTCAGCAGGCTTCCAGGCGGCGAGTTCACCCACCATACGACCTTCGCAGGCGCTGGTGATATCACAGAAAACAATAACAATGAGTGTTAACGACTCAACAGGCCATTGATACTGATGACATTGGTGAGGCGCTGGCAGGCACAGGTGATTGTAGAACCCTTGTTCTTTTTGTTCTTTGGCGTGCTGCCAGCATTGAGGCGCACCGACAAAGACAAACAGGATGGGCAGGCCGGTGATTTCAAATGGCCAGCCCGGTGGCATGGGACGAAAAGACATGGCAGTTCTCCGGCATTGCGCCAGACCGGGTTAGGAGACTTGTTGCAACGATTCTCTTTCAGGGTCAGGAGGGTAGAACACGGATGGACTGATATCGTTCTTCTCACAGAAGGCAATGATCCGCCTGGGCACAGGCTGGCCGTAATTATGCTCCAGTCGATGCAGGGTTACATGACTAATACCGATCTGATCGGCAAGCTCTTGCAGTGATAGTTGATGGCGTTGGCGATAGGCACGAATAGGGTGGTTTAAACTGCGGACAATCATGTCAGTTTACCCGACAGAAAATGGTGTGGTTAGTTATAGAAACTATTTAAAAATTTGCAAGTAGAAAATTATTTATTATTCTGAATTCAATAGTTAATCAGTGAGATAGATTATGACCTGGCAGGATCGGGTACGAACCCTGATGAAAAAGTCGCGCCACACCAACATCTCTGAGCTGGCAGGTGCTGCAGGTATCTCTCAGGGTTCCCTGAACATGGCCATGAATGGCAAGCACATCCCCAAGTCCAGTACTATGGACAAGCTGGCTGATGTGCTGGGTACGACCTCTCAGTATATTTTGTATGGTGAGCAGCAAGCGCCTGCGCAGACGGTACCCGTGCTGTCTACTGATCGGGTTGGTCTCTGGCTGATGAAGCAGATTCTGATGGAAGACTGTGAAATCATCACAGCACCGGATGTTCTGGGTGACATGGGCTTTGCCTGGCGTGCGGATGTGATTGATATGGTACCGTTGTTTCCAAAGGGTGCGATTGTTTTTTTTGAAGCCTGCTCGCAACAGGAAATGGCAAGAGCCGACGGCAGTAATTATGTCTTGGCAGCGATGGTGCACAGGAACAGGGATCTGGCATCTACCAAAGGACCACACCATTTAGAACTCATTGAATCCATATTGAATATTACCTCTCCGGTCTTCAGGGAGTTGGTGCGTACCGGGCAGGGAGTATCCCTTAATCCGATAGATACCAGCTATGACAGATTGCCTCTAGAGCCAATGGAAATTATCGCCAGAGCCAGATATTGTCTGGTCAATGTGTCAGCAAATTAATTAAATATCTATTTAATTCTTTAATTAGGTATTTAATTCTATGCGTAATCCCTTGCAGCACTAAGGATTGAATTAATTCTATAATTCGCTTAAGTGTGTACTTAAATGCGTATGTTGTGGTATTAAAAAAACCCTTGTAAAACAAAGTAGTTATTTAGCCTATTTTCTACTTGCTTATCTTTAAAAGGTTTCTATTTTTAAATTCCGTCACTATCGACAACGGGATTTTTTACATGTCCTTCGAAACCAACCCATCCGATTATCAACCCGGCACCCTCATCCACAATCACCCGGACTGGAAATATCATGCGGCTCCGGGTCTGTCTTCAACTCAGGTGAAGTGCTTCGTCAATCAGTCACCACGACACTACCAGTGGCGCTACATCCTGAATATGACCGAGCACAAAGAATCCGATGCCATGTTGCTCGGAACCCTGACCCATTGTCTGGTACTGGAGCCGAATGAATTTGAACGACGTTTTGAGCAGGAGCTACAGCTGGAGGACTATCAGGACGTTCTGCGTACCGTGCCTGAGCTGAAAGCTTACTGTGACAAGAACAACCTGCAGACCACTGGCGTTAAGCAGGAACTGATTAAGCGGGTGATGGATCATGACAACAAGGCACCGGTCTGGGATGTCATGCTGTCCCGCCAGAAGGAGAGCAAGAAACGGATCGTCAGCAGTGGTTTGTGGGACAAAGCCAGAATGATGCGCGATGGTGTATTCAGTAATCCTGATGCCACTGTACTGTTTAGCCAGGGCGATGGCGAGGTCTCAGCCTGGGGCACGCATGAAGCCACCGGCCAGCTGATCAAATGCCGAAGTGACTGGCTCCGGGCCGATGGTGTATGCACCGACCTGAAAACCTGCGGTTGTGCCTCCCCGGACAGTTTTGCCCGTGACTGTGCCAGGTATGGTTATGCCCTGCAGGAGGCTCATTACACTCAAACCCTCAACAGTGCCGGTATCGACTGCAACCTGTTCATCTTTGTCGCGGTGGAAAGTGAAGCACCGTATCTCTGTCAGGTTTACACACTGGATGATCGCAGTCGTTCGGTAGCCGAAACCCGTTATGAAAAAGCCATGATGCAGCTGGCGCAATGTCAACAATCGGATAAGTGGCCAGGATACGCTGAACCCATCAGTGAACTGAGCTTGCCGGGCTGGCATCTGAAACAGTTGGAGAATGTCGCATGAATACGGATCCACTGTGCACTGAAGATATGATTCAGGATTTGCTGATTCTGCTGACCAATATCGCGGATGAGTACCGGCATAAGGATTATGAAAAATGGGAAGTCCTGTTTTTAGAAGACTCTTCACTGGTCATTCAGCTGGCTGTTCTTAGCATGGCTCAGTCCATGCTGATCATGGATGGAAAGCTGACGGACATTGTCAGGCATCTGGAGAAACAGCAATGAGCACTGTCCAACAGTTTGAGCACGAACTTCAGGGGCAAGCCAGAGCCATTGAATCCATGCTGCCTGCCGGTCTGGACATGAAGAGATTCATGCGGACGACCGTCAATACCGTTATGACTCACCCACAGGCCGACCGGTTGCTGGGTGCTGATCGCCAGTCGTTATTCAGTGCCTGCCAGAAAGCAGCGGGTGACGGGTTGTTGCTCGATGGTCGTGAAGCCACTTTGGTGGTGTTCAGGGACAACAAGACCAACACCGAAAAAATCACTTACATGCCCATGGTGCAGGGACTGGTGAAGCTGGCGCGTAATTCCAATGAGATCAGCAAGATTGTTGCCGAGGTGGTGTACTCCAAAGACCGTTTCACCTATCGCCCTGGTCTGGATGATTTGCCCGTTCATGAGCCTGACTGGTTTGGTGACCGGGGTGATGCTGTGGGTGCTTATGCAGTGGTGACGACCCGGGATGGTGAGTGTATCTCGGTGGTGTTGCCTAAAAAACGGATTGTGGCGATTGGTCAGGGTGGTCGCAATGGTGACCAGTATGTCCCTGGTAAAGGTGCCCACTTTGCCGAGTGGTGGAAGAAGACTGTTATCAAGAACGTGCTGAAGTACTCGCCTAAATCCACACACCTTGAATCCGCCATGGCTGCCGACAATGAATTGATCGACCCGGATAAGATTCCAGCCACTGAGAAAGTCATTAATCCCGCCAATGACCTGAAAGCCTTACTGAATCAGCAAGGAGAGTCAGTGACCGTGCGGACGGAGAGTGAGCAACCGTCCGGAAGGAGAGAGACTGACCGGCCGGACGGCGAGAAACTGACCGGTACAGAGAGTACTTCCCAGAGAGTACTTAAACAAAAAATACAACAAGATATTGTTAATAAGGACAGCACCGCTGACCGGATTCGTCAGAAGTTACATGAGCAGAAGCAGGTACCTGTCTCTGAACCTGATGATGTCGATCAGGAGACCCTGAAGATGGCGATTGACAGTATGACCAGTTGCCGGACGTTGGATGAACTGGAGCAGTGCGGTGAAGATTTGCAAGGGATGATACACCCTGACCTGAAGGATAAGGCCAGGGCGGTGTTTAAGGAGATGATGAAGAAGTTGAGTGTGCAGTGAAAAAACACTTAGCCGGTTTGTGAATGAGTAAACCGGCTGAGTGAATGTTCCATAACGTGAGGTTTGTAGTATGGACTTTTTTAACGGTAGTGCAATTCAGGCCAGAAATGTTTATCAGGTTAACATGTCTCCGGAAATGGCCGCTGACATCCTCCATTCAAGAAACGGTAAAAACCGTAATCTGAGTGAAGAACTGGTGAAAAGGCTGGTCAGTGCATTGATTGCAGATAAATGGACTTTTAACGGACAGCCTATTGTATTTGATGATTCAGGCTCTCTGATTGATGGTCAGCATCGGTTAAGCGCTATTGTGCGGGCCAAGAGGTCGGCTGAGTGTTTAGTAGTGACAGATATCAGCGATCCAATGGCATTTCATACGATTGACGATGGAAAAAAGCGAGGGCTGTTTTGTAATATCAGCTCAATGGGATTCTCTAACTCCAAAGTAGTTGCCTCCATTGGCAAACTGTTTTACACATTTTGTCACTCGAAGGATCTGACGCGCTTTGTCATTTCAACCCATACAGAGCAAAACATTATTCTGGCTGAATTCATCAGCAAGATTCCCGAAATCAATGAAGCTGCACTTCTGGCCAACAGAACCAGTAAACTTTGCAATGCCTCAGTCCTGGGTGCCGCTTTGCTGATTTTTCTGAAGATTGATCCGGAGAAGGCCAGACTGTTTCATAATATGTTGTGCGAATCTGAATATCCTTATCCGGATCACCCAGTAAAACAGCTTCACAATCGTCTGTTTCGTGATCGATTGTCCAGCAACAAACTGAATAATCTTGAACGGTTAGCCCTTATTTTCAAGGCATGGAATTACTTCATGAAGGGTAAGTCCGTTAAGGAAATACGATGGAGTCGTAGACGCAATCCTGACCAGGATTTTCCAATTCCTTATGGCTGGACAAATCAATGAACATTATTGAAGTACCCATTGACGACATCACTACTGACAAATGTATCCGAGATGGAGTTGGCGACCTGATGCTAATGATGAGAAGTATTGACTTGTATGGGTTGCTGCACCCCGTTGGTATCACTAAAACGTATGAGCTGGTTTATGGTTGGTGTCGTCTAAGAGCCTGTCAGAAGCTGGGATGGCAGACAATACCGGCTGTGTTTATCAAAGATGATCATCGTCACTACGCCATTCAGAGAGTTGAGAACGAAACCAGAAATGACTTAACACCAGAGGAGAAGGTGAAAATCGCACAACGTGTTGAAGAGGAAATTCGTCAGCATCCAAGCGACATAAGCACAATGCTGAAACAGGCCAGTGAGTCAGGTGACCATAGAGACGAGAAATTATGTAGCAATGAAAACGAACCGGTTGGCCAGATTAGGGAATATATTCCCAAAACTGACCAAGAGAACAGTAATGAAAAAACTAGAAATGCTGACATTGCTGCAAAATCTGCTGGATTTGGTAATCGAAAGACATATCAGCAGGCATCTTCCGTTGTTGATAATGGTTCAGAAAAACTGAAGGAAGCCATGAATAGCAAAAATGTCTCCATCTCGGCCGCCGCGCAGATTGCCAAACTACCCAAAGAGGAGCAGGACACACTGGACTACGACGATCCGAAAGCTCTGAAACAGAAAGCCAAGGTGCTGCGGATGAAAAAAACTGAAGGAGTGCAGGCTTTCGATCCGGAGGTGGTGCAACTGGCAAACCAGGCGGAGGACTGGCCGGATGAAAAAATCTGCCAGCTGATTGAGCTGCTGGAGAAGAGGGTCAAACGGAAAGGATTGGTGGTGATTGATGGCGGGAAGGATTGAAACGGTCAGAGTAAGCAAAAGAAAGCCGGTCTTTGGTGGACCGGCTGGTTTCATCAGTAGAGGTAACCCTCGTGAATATTAGTAGTACTGTTAACCCTTCGCAGGATTTTGTGGTTCGTCCTCCAAAATCAGTCACTATGTCATCCAGAGAAATCGCCCAGCTGACAGGGAAAAGGCATGACAACGTATTAAAGGACATCAGGATTATGATTGCAGAGTTACAAGGAGGTGAGGATTTATCCTCAAATCTTAGGTTTAATGTTGAGACAGTGAAAACAGGCAAGAAAGGTCGTCCTGAGCAGATTTTTCACCTGAATGAAGAACTGACACTGTGTTTGACTACAGGTTACTCATCCAGACAGAGGATGATAGTGATTGAAAGAATGAAGGCGCTGGAGAAAATGCTGGATGGCCCTTACCAACAACTGCAAAACCTGTCTGTTGACATGAAAGTATCTCAGCGTCTTGGTCAGATCGGCAGTGAGATGATGAATAAACGGAAGGACGAGAAACGTAAACTTCAGAAGAAAGAGACATCATTACTTATGTCTGTGCAGTTGAGTATAGATTTTGATTTACCACAGCATCAGCTTCACTAATTGACTGACACCGGCTGGCTGTTCATCGTCAGTCGGTGATTGATTTTGGTTTGGTTTATTGAGGGTTTAGGTATGAAAGAGATTACTATTCAACCTGATTACACGAATGGACAGTTTCATGTTTGGCAGGGTAGTCAGTTGATTGATATGAAGCTGCCTGCGGAGGTGCAGGCAGCGATTATGAAGCAGGTGGCTTTTGATGTCTGTCAGGAAATAACAAGCCAGATTAAGAATCAGCTACATGACGAGCCGCCAGGGCTGAAAGAACTGATTCAGCATTGATCTCGATATCACCCCCTTTTATCCATGACCCGGTTTTTCTGTCGATTGATAGTATCCGGGTTTTGTCGTTGGTAAACGTAAGAATAATGACAATGGCATTGTCGTCATCATGGATGGCGTTTTTCAGCTGTATTGGTGCGTTGGATTTATGAAAGCTGTGAAAGTAGATATCAATACGCTTGAACGTCTTTTTGACAACTTGCCTGACTAGCAGCCTGGCTTCTTCATCCAGATTATGAATATCATTTTTAACCGATTGCCACTGGTCGATCAGATCGGCGCTTTTGTGAACCTTCTGAAACCGTAATTCGTCACCAAGGGCTTGAATCTTTTTTAACAGCGATTCATGTTCAACACGGGCTGTCTCGACCACTCTATTGATCACTGGTGAGATGGTTTCACCCTGAATTAGTAAGGCTTCAATAGACTCATGACCTTTTTTAACCTTCTGCTCTGCTTCACAGGCTTGTCGCTGAATCTCTCCAATGCTTGCTTTTATAGAGATACTCTTGTCATTGTCGTCATTCAGGATCGCTGATAATTCCATTTGATCAGAGCAGTATTCAAGAACGGATCGCTCAATTGGCAGGGCAGAGACTGATACCGCAATAGACCCTGAATTGATGCCGGTAGCTAAGCATTCGACACCATTTGTTCTAGAAGTACATCTAATACGCCTGAGGCCGGAAGTCATATCATATGTTTTACCATTTCGTGATCTTGGTTTATGGTTTTGAGCACACAGTGTGCTTCCGCAATGACCGCAGAAACTGATTTTATTTCCAGTGATTATGCTAGGTATGGATTGCTGAGATTTTGTTGGGGCGCGATTGCTAATATCATTCTGTAATATAGAGAAATCTGTTTCATTCATCAGCTTTGGGTAGTAGTTTTTAATGATGTAAGTTTCACCATTTATGGTAAATGATCTCTCACCAATAATGGCTCTGTTGTTAAGTAGCTTACAGAGATATGCCAAATACCAATTTTTGCCATTAAACGGAGTCCTGTTTTCATTAAGGTAATTTTGGATCTTTTGATAACCCCAGCCTTTTCTGTACATGTTGGCTATTTCGATAACAATATCAACTCTATCTGGAATGATATCAAAACCAGTCTTGTCAGGTTTTGCCTTTAGCCAGTACGGATCTCTGGCATTTCTGACAATCTTTCCGTGACCGTGTTCTATCCATTGTTTTATCTGGCTTACAATGGATGCTTTGACGCGGATGCTTTTGTACTCAGATTCTTTGTTTGCTCTCATCATTTCACCCAGATTCTCAAATAATTGATATGGGTTTTTATCAAGCGATTCCTGTGAGTATTCCCTTCCATCCTTAGCGATCACAACCGTTATTCCTGCATTTATAATGCTTAGAAACTGAGGCAAAGCGTTTCTTGGACTAGCGCGACTTAATCGGTCTATATTTTCTACGATTAGAATGGAGCCTCTGTCTATCATTCCTTCTTCAACGGCACGATAAAATACACCCAATGCACCTTTTGTTATGTGCTTCTGGTGATAGGCTGATAACCCTTCATCTTTCATCGTTAAGGATTTGTCTAGGATTAACCCATTTTTAAGCACATATTGTGCAGCATAATCTGCCTGTCTTTGCAGGCTGTGCCCCTTAGACTGCTCTGGTGTACTGAATCGCATATAGCTATAAACCTTACGAGTCATGGTGTCTCCGTCGTGTTTTATCTTTGTGTATATTAGTGCTTTACAGGCTGTCCTATAGAAGAGTATTATACACACGTAATCCGGCAAGCAACACGGGTTATGTCTCTGATCTAGGATGTTGTTGAAAGTATTTTTACGGCCTTGTCTCTCAAACTGGGCTGTTATAAAGTTACAAACGTTACCTGCGACACCGGTGAATAAGTGCAATAGCATGAAAAACCGGGGGACTTTCCTAGAGTCAGAGTGAGCAGGTAATTGCCTTTTAGGCAAGTAACGAACTCAAAACTAGGAAGCTACACATGAAAAATTACCGCCTGGCAATCCTTGCCGACAGCAACACCCAAGTTATCAATAACTCCGTCCTGCGTTACACCACCATTACCGCCTTCAGCCGTGAATCCGCCAAACAGATTGCCGAACAGATCGGTGCCTTGGTGTGTGGCTGGAGTGCATCCGCATGAACCAGGACGAAAAGTTCTTTCAGTTGTTTCAATTGGCTCAGGCCATCAATGCTCACAAGTGTATCTATGTCAGTGTTGAATACAACGGCATCTTTGAATGCGTTGATGTCACCGTTTCATCGAATGAAAGCGGACAGTTTAAGTTTATTTACAAGGTGTGTGCGTATCTGGACAACCGATTTGAATCATTGGGCGACCCAACACTGGATCAACTGCTTCACCGATTAGAACAAATTCTTGAATGCATTGAAGTTGGTCGCACTCCGACTCAAAAGGTTATTGAGTTTGGATGGAATGATGTGACTGCAACCTACCTGACCGACGAGAGCCTTTGTGCTTTCGCCGGGCTTGCGGTTTACCCACACACTGAAGACGATCAATTAAAGCGGGTACATGTTCTCGAAGGCGAGTGGTTCTTTAATGAAGAACGCCTTCTGTTGACCGGTTCTGATTCTCATCATCCTATTAAAATCCTGAAGAGTGATAAGGCTGTTCTTAATTCTGCCTGTCGTTATGGCATTGATGCCCGTCGGGTTCGTTTCATGGAGGGCGGTGTATGAAAACGGATGATACCCAGAAGAAAGCCAAAGGCGTGTTTGTCACTAACGACCAGGTGCGTTTAACAGGCTCTCCTGATGTCGCAAGATTTCTGGCTCAGTGTTTGTACTGGTCCGGCATTGAAATGGTTCAGCAGCGTCAGGGATGGTTTTACAAGTCCCGTGATGAATGGCAGGCCGAGACCTGGTTAAGCCGCTACAAGCAGGAGAAAGCCCGTGAGCAGCTTAAAAAGATGGGGCTGCTGGAAGAGTTTCGGGAACGACGCAATATCGGCATACGTTTATGGTTTCGGCTGAACAGGGGGCTGTATAACGCTCTGCTGAACCAGCTGTTAACAGTGAAATCCTCTAAAGACATAAACGATAGTACCAATTCAAAAGAGTCTTTGATTGAGTTGTCTGATTGTACAGATTCTTCTGTATCTATTGATATCTCTATAGATACAGAAGATATAAGTACTATAGTACCAAATTGCCCTTATAAAGCTGAAATTAGCACTATAGTTTCAGATTTTACAGCTATTAATGATGATGAATACAGTGATAATCACTGTGTTAATAATCATGATGTAGAGATATATGTAGAGAATGATGATTCTGTAGAGCCAGAGCAGAGTGATGAGCCTGTCGGCTCCCCACTCTCCGCAAAACTGACCGACTGCCCAGACAATAAAAACACAGTAGACCCAGAGATTTTCCTGTTCTGCCATCCCTTCATTTACCAGTTTGTGCGTTCCTGCGCCCAACACGCTGAAGCCGGTTATCAAACCGCCCGTGAGTTGCTTGAAGGGATTTCTGTCAATGGTTTTACCAGTGATGAGGTGCAGCAAGGATTGTTCCGTTTTGTTGAAGTGTATGGACACGACATTCTGAACTGGTACCAGAATCATTCACCCGTAATGATTAACCCTTTAAACAAAGTGGATATTGAAGACGCTGTTCAAGTATCAAAGGTGGGATTCTGATGATTCAGTTAAGTTTTGATTTTGAGTTGTTGCCACTGGCCAACATTGCAAGAAAGGTAAAACCGGTGGTTACAGGTTCCACTCAGGCCGGTATTAAAATGACGCTGCAGATTGCCGGTGAAATGGTGACGGCCATTATTCCCGACTGGATGATTGGTCGTGATTTGGGATTTATTAAAAACCGGGTATCCCTTCGACAGAAAATAACAGGATGTGCAGCATGATTCAGTTAAGTTTTGACCTTCAGATTACGCCACTGAATAACCGCTTTTTTAAGGCTCGTAAACACGTCAATAATCAACCCAAAAAACCGCCATTAAAAATGGGTACTCCGACTGAAATAATCCTGAAATTTTACGGCCGTAGTTTCTTGACCGGCTGGTTAAAAGTAAAGAACTCAGTCAGGTTTTAATGATTTGTAAAGTGTTCTAAGAATTCTATTTTTTAATAACCGTATGTGGATATAAACAGACACAAATACATATTTTTATAGCGAATTATAGAATTAATTAATTTACTAGTCTCCGTAAGGCTAGAGCCATAGAATTAAATGCGAAGTAATTAAGAATGAAGCTAATTAATTCAAACACATTGTGGTACGTAGGTTTTATATTGACCAGTGGGTTAAGCCTGATTTTATCGGTTTTATTGTTCACATCAGTCGCAGATTCCCGTTTTTCTTGGGTCTTATTAATGGGTATTGCACTGGCGTTAGAGCTGGGAAAAATCCTTTCCATTCAGGGTAAAAATAAGCTCATTGCAGGGCTGTTAATCGGGGTGTCTGTGATGGGTTCTGCCGGGGGTTTATCCAGTGCCATTGCCGTCACCGATGCCGGTATTGACAGTCAACAGCAGCAGCGGGTTTTATTGATGGATCGGATCGACCAGACCCGCCGCACCATCGACCAGAACAACCAGGCGATTGAGCGTTACATCGAACTGGATCAGATTAAGGTGGATGCCCTGCCATTGCAGAAAGAAAGCCGTGAGCTGAATACTGAGTTAACCGCACTGAATAACCAGCTTAATGAGCTGGAATCGGTCAAGGTGCCTGAACTGGTGGCGGTGCTGAACCTGTTATCGACTTTGCTGCTGATGCCAGTTGAATGGGTACGCTCACTGGTGGTGTTGTTACTGGCCGGTTTGCTGGATGCGCTAACGGTGAGTTTTGTTCGGGGTGGTGTGCTTCAGAATACCCGGCAAGGTGGACATCCTGATCCTGAAGACAGGCAGCCACTGCCCGAAGAAGAAAGCCAATCTGAAACCACCGATAAGCCACTGATAACAGCGCCATCAACGCCTGCCAATGTGACCGCCATGGACGACAGTTACCCGTCATTCAAGCGCATGATGCTGGCTCGACGGGATGCCGGTCAGGGCGTCATGGCGCAACGTGCCTGCATTCGGGAACTGAACCTGAAAGACAGAACGGTGCGGGGGTTCTTTCAAAGGCTGCAGGATGACGGGGTGATTGAGAAGGGGGCAAGGGGTCAGTTTATGTTTGCCCGAAACGAGTTAAAACAGGTCAGCTTTTCAATCATTTAATGTAAAAACATCTGGCAATTTAGGCGGTGATCGCCTATTATGTGTGCATGCCAGCCACAACGGTGCGGCAGATAGCCTCTAGGAGATTGTATGACTGAGGAAGAAAGAGACAAAAACAGGGACCGGTTAGGCAAGCGGATTCAGATAGTAAAAGATTCGTTAACCATATTGGGCATCATAACCGGATCAATAGTTTGGATGATTGATCGGTTCATACTCTAAGCGAGACAAGGGCAGGGAAGCCCTTCAACTTTAAAAGATGAGGTTTTTAAATATGGGTATTGATCGAACTGAAATGAAGGCGCTGTTATCGCTGACCGGTAAGTTTCTGATAGCAGGCGTATTACTGGCCACCGTTATTCTCTACATCATCAATTAATAGACAGCGCTGTTTCGGCAGCGCCAGCAGGCTCCGGCAATGACACCCAACGCCAAGCTTTACAACAAAGATGCTTTGTATCATCGCCAGCTCATCGAGGCCGCAGGTCTTACCCAGCGTAAAGCGGCCTTGTTGGTTGGTGTGCCTGAACGAACCATGCGCGACTATCTCAACCCTAAGAAAGAAAACAGTGTCGCGCCTTACGCTGTGCAGTTTTGTCTTGAGTGTTTGGCAGATGGTAATGAATCTTCATTTCAGGTTTTATAAATAGACCTTTCGATTTAGACGGCGCTCTAACCAGCGCCATTCCCGCATATTCAGAATTCGCATAGTGACGACCCTGAAAAGTCACCCGCACCCGTGCATAATGCTTTCAAACATGAAGATTTGAAATCCCAAGGGTAACCTATGACTGTCACTGCTGCTGTATCTCCTGAAGCCTTTGAGCACCTGAAAGATGACGTTGAGCTGAACAAGGTCAGCCGCCAGTACCTTTATGAGATACACCGCCAGACAGAGGATGTCTGTAGCAGCCTGACCACGATCAGGGATGACCTGACGCTGACCAATGAACTGGTCAAACGACAGGGTAAAGATATTGCTTTGCTCAAAGAAGAAGTTCGGGATATCACTGGTGAATTGTCGGTTCTGAAGAAGGAAGTCAGGGTCATTAGCAGTGACCTGTCAGCTGTGAAGGGTGAAATTGAAACGATGAAGGGGGACATTGAGATACTCAAGATCGATGTGAAGGGGATTAAAGATGAAATAGTGGGAATGAAGTGTGAGATAGGAGAAATGAAAGAAGACATCAGCACACTGAAATCCGATAACATTGAGATCAAATCCACACTGGCGTTGATCCTTGAAAAACTGTCCTGACATCGTCGTCCGTGGTATTTCACTGGCGTAATAGCCGCTGAGCAAGAGACTGACGGAGTGTTGTGATATGTACCATTACCTCGAGTGCGGGCTGGCTAATATCTATCTGATTAATGGTTTCCCCTTTCTGGAATGTATTGACAATCTGCACGCAGCTATCGGCAAGTTATTAGTGCAGAAGTCTGGCAGCCTTGATGGCCATGAGATTCTGTTTCTGCGTCGGGAGATGGGGATGACTCAGTCCATACTGGGTAAGAAAGTGGGTGTCAGTATTGAAACCCTGCGTCGATGGGAACGAGGTCGAAGCAGGGTAAAGCCTGAAAAGGATGTCTCGTTGCGTGCCTTATACCTCGGTTTTGTTGGTTGTCCCTGCTCAAGAAAGGTGCTGGCCAGGCTGATGTCACTGAACGATCAGGAACCCGGATTCATAGTACTGGAACATCACCAGCGGCAATGGTATCTGTCGCCGAAAAAAATTTTGACCGGTTCACCCTATTAAACTATTGTCAATACTCTAGGCGGTAACAGTTGCGAACACGCCCTGTAACCGTCAAAACAAGCCATGTTGTCCTTCGGGTAGCGTGGTTTTTTTATGCCCGCATAACACTCATCCGGCGCACTGATTCCCCCAAATAGTGCCTGACCATGTACCGGATGAGTTTTTCAGTTTTGCAGCCTGTCCTGGTTGATGGCCTTTTATACCTTCTCGCCATCATCGCCAGCGACAGGTTGCGCCTGTTTTGCAGTCTGTCCTGGCTGATGATGTTTATTACCTTTTTCATCATCACCGCCAGTGACGGGCTGCGTCTTTAAAAAAGGTAGACGTTGTGAATCATCTTGAATTTCATCCCATCGCTGACCTGTTCCCGCTGATGCAGGGCAGTAACTTTGACGAACTGACAGAGGATATCCGTGAGCATGGATTACTGGAACCCATCTGGCTGTATGAAGACAGAGTCCTTGATGGACGCAACCGATGGCGGGCGTGTCAGGCTGCTGGGGTTGAACCTGCATTCAGGGCTTATGAAGGTGATGATCCTGTTGGCTTTGCCGTTTCTTTGAATCTGTGTAGAAGGCATTTGAGTGAATCTCAGCGAGCGATGACTGCTTCAAAGATTGCCAATCTTAAAGGGAGAAGACCTTTGAAAAAGTCCCCAAATTTGGGGACTTTTTCCAATGGTGATGCAGCTAAGAAACTGAACGTTTCCAAAAACTCGGTTATTTCAGCCAAAAAAGTAAGAAGCCAGGGCATCCCTGAACTCATCAAAAAGGTAGAAGAAGGTGTGGTCAGGGTGTCTATTGCCGCCGATGTTGCTGACCTTCCAAAAGAAGAACAGAAGCGGCTGATTGAGTTGAATGAAAAAGCCATTCTAAACGCGGCCAAAAAGATCCGAAGCGATAAAGCCATTGTCCGTCGTGAAGAAAACGAACGTATCAGGCAAAAAGCTTTATCGGTTCCACCTCCCAAAGGCCAGTACCGCTGCATAGTCATCGATCCACCATGGCCAATGAAGAAGATCAGCCTCGATAGACGACCCAATCAGGTGCCAGAGCTTGACTATCCAACGATGTCATTGGATGAGATTCGGGAAATTGAAATTCCAGCAGCTGAACAATGTCACTTGTATTTATGGACAACTCAGAAATTTATCAGGGATGCTTTCATGATGATGGATGGATGGGAATTTAAATATCTGGCAACTATGGTCTGGCACAAAAACGGCGGCTATCAGCCTGCTGGATTGCCTCAGTTCAATTGTGAATTTGTGATCATAGGCAGGAGGGGCGGTATTGAGTTCAGCGATATGAAGGACTTCTTCCTGTGCTTCAATGCATCCCGTCGGGAACACTCAAGAAAGCCAGATTTTTTTTATGATCTGGTCAGGCGAGTCAGTCCGGGTCCCAGACTGGATATGTTCAGTCGTGAACAGAGAACCGGATTTGATCAGTTTGGAGCAGAGCCTGATGCCTTCCTACAGCACTGACCGGGAATGGTCTGACCGATTCATTCCAGAAATGAAGCGCATTATTGGTCCTCATCTTCTGGAGGTCAGCTCGTTTGAGGTGGATACGAAAAAGGCGACCGATCTGGTGATTATGAAGGCCAGTGGTGTGATGATTGCCTGCCGTGTTCGTCGGCCAGGGTATGACCGTTATCGACATGAGTTCACCGTTCGGTCATTGCGTGATTCCGGGGCTGAAACGGAACTGACGAAAATATACGACGGTTGGGCTGACTGGATGTTCTATGGTCATGCGGATGATGACTGTGATGAAGTAGAGGAACCCGGCTTTAAAGCCTGGTCGCTGATCAACCTGGACAGCTTCCGGTCGCAGATGATCAAGTTCCATAGCCAGATTCGTTCTGTGAAAAAGAGCAATCAGGATGGCACTCACTTTGTTGCATTTGATATGAGAAGCTTCAAGCCGCATCCACCCTTACTCATTGCCAGCTCAGGAATACTCACAGTACCAGACCCATTCCAAGCACCACCCCCGTACTCAGGCACAGCAAAGACAGAACAAGACAGACGACAGACCAGTGACGGTTGATTCGTTTCACGGTCCCTGTGCAATTGCATTCTTTCATAACAACCTCTAGTGGGCTGCTTAGTCTAGTCAATAAGGCCGTCTGATGCCTCAACGTATCCCCAAGCCCTGCCGTGTACGCAGCTGCAAAGACAAGACCGCCGAGCGTGATGGTTACTGTGATAAGCACCGACCCAAGTACAACAGCTGGCGACAGTGGCAAGAGAAGCAGGGCAACACTACTCAGCGTGGTTATGGGTCGAAGTGGCAACGACTCAGGCTCCGGATACTGAAGCGGGATAGCAACCTCTGTCAGACATGCTTGAAGTCAGGGACGCTGATCCGTGCCAGCCATGTTGATCACATCATTCCCAAGTCCCGAGGTGGTGATGATGCCTACAGCAACCTGCAAAGCCTGTGTCCTGAGTGTCATCAGCGCAAAACAGGGGCGGAATAGGGCAGGCTACAGCCCTTGGGGGGCGGGGGCTGCAAACTAGCGCGCGTGTGGGAAACTGACCGTGTGC
>JACSEK010000006.1_pt1 | contig 44886 bp, 66 predicted proteins | sample 8225431 | NCBI WGS metagenome assembly JACSEK01 (sample SAMN15704673, study PRJNA253121) | viral metagenome | isolation source: viral DNA from sea star tissue collected in USA, Olympic National Park... | host: Pisaster ochraceus | collected 2013 | reverse complement strand
CTTCTTTCAATACAGAATCTCTCATTTCTCCCGAGTTGAAAGAAAAAGTTTTTAAATTCCCTGTTCCCGAATTGACCGAAAATATTCTTGCAGTCCCCCGTTACTTAATTTCAGCTATTGCTCCTCCTCGTTGTGGTAAGACTACTTTCGCTCTTAACTTAGCTTATGTAAATTCTTTTCTCGGAGATCTCAAAACCTGTTATATTTACCTCGAGAATTCGGAAGAAGCCTACGATATCGAATTGAGGGCTCGTCACTCAATTACTTGTAACACTCCCTTAGTAAATAGAAGGATCAAAGAGAAATTTCGCCCTGATTACAATAAAGAGCAGAAAGCAGATTATGAGAAATTTCAAAATATCAACGAGGATTACAAGAAGAATATGAAAGGGGTCATTGACTGGATTCCTTTTTCGAAATTTGACCCCGATCCTTTCCGTTTTGGTTCTCAGCTCTCCCATTTAATTAAGGAAGAAGGTTACGATTTCATAGTCTTCGATTATCTTCAGAGAGCTAGTGTTTTCTCTCGCCCCCGCAACAAATTTGATTATTACGAGAATCTCTGCGCTACTTTCGCCCAAGTTTGTCTAGGAGTTTGGAATAGCATTCCTGTAATTGGTCTCTTGTTGGCCCAATTGAATAGGCTATCTCTCCATGACACTCACAAGAGAGGATCAGAAGGTATCACACTCTATTCCGCTTCCGGGGTTCCTGCCATTGAAACCGATAGTTTTGTAGTGCTGTCTCTCTACACGGATGCCAATATGAAACAAGCGAATGAAATGGGAATTTCAATACTTAAGAATCGAGATGGGCTTGAAACACCTTCTCCCTATTTAGTTCCCTACAGGCCTGAATACGCTGTAATCGGATCCGTCGATCTCACTAAGGAAAAAGAAAAGAAAGATATTTATAGCCTGAATAACGCCCGTAGTTTATGCGATTTTTTCGAGAATGACTAATTTTTCACTTTGTATATACAATAGGGGATTCCGAGATCTCCTAACAAACTATTTCTTATCATTATTTAGCTTTCTACCCATCATTTCTTTTTGGTTTTGGTGAGAGATTCCCTTAAAGGGATGGTGGGTTTTTATTTGAAAGGATTTTCTATAACGAGGTCGGAGGAAAATGTGTCTTGCGCTTCTTTTGAAGAAACGGTAATTAAATCAAATGTTAAAGCCAGCACAGATGATGTCAATATAAAAATCTTGACCTCCCTTATTAACCTAGAAACAGCAGTTGCTGTTAATCAGACCGAGATTAAGTCTACAAAAGATTCTCTCGGAGATTTAAAAACTAGTTTCAATAAGTTAGACGGAAGGTTTTTCACACTGTCTATAGGACTTCTTCTAGGGTTTTTAGGTATCATAGGAGTTTTACTTCTACCCTATTTGGAGTTCTTCAAATAATTAAGTGGTTAAAAATTCTAAGTTCACTTAGAATTTCGTTTTTTCTCCTGCCCACCGTCTTTTAAGGATTCGCCACCTTTATTGGGGCGGTGGGCTTTTTTTCAGATCTCAATTTGGCTTTAAAGCCTAGCAAGGAGGTGTGTCTTCTTCACTCAAATAAGAAATCAATAATAGCCATAGGTCCCTCTTATGGCTACTTTTCTTCTTGAAGAAGGTTTATTATGCGAACTCAATTTTTACACTATGCAGAAGACGCTTTGCCTCTTCTCAACAAAAAAGAGCGAATATTTGCCCTCGAAATGATCAATTCAGGCAATGCAATTAAAGCTGCTCTTAAAGCTGGATATACAATAAAGTCTGCTCACTCTGCCGGCCACAAATTAGCTCGTTTACCCAAGATACAACGCTTCATGGAAGAAGAATACCAAAAAATTCTCGAAGACGGCAGGAGAGCGAGATCACTCTCCCTCCTTAGGAGACTCGACGATCTTGCGACAGGTTGCCTGCATGAAGCTATCGCCCCCGATGGCACTATTAAACCAGTATCCCAGTGGACCAGGCGTGTTAAAAATTGTGTTAATTCCTACTCTTATACTCGAGATAAATACGGATCTATTCAGCCTAAGATTACGATAGTAGATCCTCTTAAGAGTGTGATAGAAGAATACAAACTTCTTAATCCTCCACCCATTCCCGGACAGTCTCCTCAAGAAGAAACTCTTCCAATTGTACCTGTTTTAGAAGGCACTGTATTAGAAAGAATCGCATCAGGACTTTCTCCACAGAAGAGACAAACACTCTTAGCAGAGATTGTTCCAGAAACCTCAGAAACCTCAGAAGGTCCCACAGAAGATTCTAAGAATCAGCTTAGTTTCACTTTTGAAGTCACTCCAGAGGAATCCTCATGATTGCATTAACCCCAAATGGATCACGACAATCAAAAGTCTCGTATGAAGATGTTAGATTTCAATCTCGAGCATCATTTCTCAGTTTCGTCTGTTGTTATGACCCTTCTTACCAAGTCTCCGATTTTTCCTATGAAGTAGCCGAGAATCTCGAGCAATTCTACCTAGACTCCCAAAATGGGCTTGACCCCAATCTCCTGCTCGAAGCTCCGCCCCAACACGGAAAATCTTACCTCCTTGCTATTCTCTTCCCCGCTTGGCTCCTAGGTATTAATCCAAACCTCAGGGTAGTAGTTGCCACCTATTCTATAGAACTTGCCTCAGATCGCTGCATTGCCATCCAAAAGATAATGTCCTCACCCTTTTACCGTTACGTTTTTCCTGCTACCCAGATGCCAACTTCTCGTCTAAGGATTCAAGGTAAGAGAGATTCCTTTACCTTCGAACTTCTTCATCATAAAGGTGGACTTAAGACCGTAGGAACCGGTACGGGATTAACTGGCTTCTCTATGGACATTGGAATCATCGACGATCCTTATAAAGATATGGAATCAGCTAGATCTCGATTAATAAATCGAAAAACTCTAAATTGGTACCATTCTGTGTTTGCTACTCGTTCCTCTAAGATAGGAGGAACAGCTATGATGCTAACTCGTTGGACTAAGAATGATATAGCAGGTGTTCTCTCCGCCAGGTCCGATTGGAAATGTCTTAAATACCCAGCTATAGTAAATAATCGTCCTCTCGTTCCCGCACTTTTCTCACTTCAAAATCTCTTAACTAGAAAGGCTAAGCTTCCTTCTTTCGTTTGGCAGGCTATGTATCAACAAGATCCCCAGATTCAAGGTGGGAACATTGTTAAAGAGTCTTGGATTAAGTACTACCGTAATTATCCTACTAAGTTTGAGAAGATCTTCATTACTGGAGACACTGCATTTACAGCTCATGAATCTTGCGACTTCTCAGTCTTCTCAGTTTGGGGAGAGTCTTCTAATAATCTTTATATGTTAGATATGTGGAGAGGACAAGTGGATTCCCCTGATCTCAAGGCAGCCGCTTTAGCTATTTGGGATAAGTGGTCGGCAGGCCTCTATAACACCCCCTGTAGAACCTTCTATGTCGAGAATAAGGCCTCAGGCATCGGTCTTATACAAGACCTTAAGAAGACATCTCGCATCCCCATCAAAGGAGTAGAGCGTCAGAAAGATAAATACACCAGACTACAGGAAGTACTAACTTACATTGAAGCTGGACGTCTACATTTAAATGACTCACTTAAATGGACACAAAAAGTAATTGACGAACTTTCCTACTTCTCGGAAGACCTTAAACATGAACATGATGATATTGTAGATACTATTATCGACGCTCTTAACGTGACTTTCGTGAATAAGAAGGTCACCATGCTTGATACAATCTATTCCAATAACAACAATAAGAGGAAAACACTATGAAGTCAAAGAAAAAAGGAAACCCAAACAACAACTATACTCCTAGGTCTAAATCTTCTAAAGCTAAGTCAAAACCAGTACATGAAAATGCCTTAGAGGATTTAGTTAATACTATGCGTCTCTCTCAAATGGTAAGCGGTCATAGGACAGGAGGTGCTCAAGTAGCTAGTTACGAGACCATCTCTAGGAATAATAACTATTCCCTTCTCACTTTTAATTGGGCTGACCTAACTTACCTTTATTCTTCTAATGGGATTGTAAAGACCGTCATTAATCTTCCGATTCAAGACGCCCTATCCAAAGGAATAGAGATTATTTCAAATGACCTCTCTCCAGAACAGATAGAAAAACTCCTAAATTTTATGGAAAGAGAGAACCAGTGGGAGATCCTAAGAAGAGCTTGGGCTTGGGCTCGTCTTTATGGTGGAGGAGCTCTTATCATCAACACTAATCAAGATCCTTCTACTCCGCTTAATCTCCAGTCTCTGCACAATGCTCCCCTAACCTTTTACGATGTAGACCGTTGGCAGATTAATACTCCGACTCATTTAGAACAATTGGAAAATAATCCAGACGGCTATTTCCATCTACACGGGGTTAAGATCCACGTCTCTCGTATCCTACTCGCTAAAGGTGAATCACCGCCATATCACCAACGTAAGATACTCCGTGGCTGGTCACTTTCAGAATGTGAGCATATCGTGCCTGCTCTTAATCAATATCTTAAAACCAAAGAAGTGACTTTCGAACTTTTAGATGAGGCTAAGATAGACATCCTAAAATTCGAAGGTTTAGCAGAAGCCCTAAGGAATGATCCTGGTTATGCTGTAGCTGCTGCAGAAAGACAGGTCGAATTAGCTACTGAAACCAAAGACTTTAGAGGCGTAATTGTCATGGATAAAAATGACGAGTACGAGTCTAAACAACAGACTTTCTCTGGTCTTGCCGAGATTATGAGTGAGAATAGGTACGAGATAGCTTCAGTGGTTAAGATGCCCCTCACTAAACTCTTTGGTATCCCAGCAACTGGCTTCAACTCTGGAGAATCTGATCTCGAGTCTTATAACCAGATGGTCGAGTCTAATGTAAGGGAAAAGATGAAGCCAATCATCCGACAGATAATGGAACTCAATATGTTTAACCTTTGGGGTAGGAAGTTTGAATTCACTCTTAAATGGCCTCCTCTTAGATCTCTTAATTCTACGGAAGAACAAGAGGTTAAGACCGCTAAGTTTAATAGAACACTCGAATCTTTTAAGGAAGACGCCATTTCTAAGGAAGAGTTTAGAGAAATCGTCCAAGCGGAGCAACTGTTCCCCACTACCTTTGATGAGAAAGAAAAGGATTCTCAGGACTCTCAAGACTCCCAGGACTCCGAAACTCCAACTATTTCTAAGACCATGACAATTAGGAAGAACTCAACTCGGTCTGGTCTGTCACAGTTCATTAAGGGATTGAGTAAGAAATAATCTGTTAGTACTTTCTGATGTAAAAGTACTCTTGGTGTTAGTATTTTCTGATGTAAAAGTACTAACACTATTTCGATTCCTCCGACTCCACCCTTGATGGTTCCCTTGCCAGTCCCAACTAAAATTCTGAAAACCCTAACCCAAATCCTAACCAAAATCCTCTAAACTTCCACCTCCTCACCTCTTACTCCCGTTACTCCGATTACATCGCCAATCATATGAGTATGGTAGCGAGTATCACGAATAAGAAGAATTTTACTTTTTAACTTGTTCGTATATACTTATGAGATGGTAGATTTCAACTATTTCAATATCAAAGAGGTATTATGAGTCAAGGAAAATCTTACAGGCTTTATCACGTATCTCCTGGGTTAACTCAGTACACTAATCCACAAACTGGAGAAGACTACAACGTTTTAGTCAAGAAAGAAACTCTCGACGAGATGAATAGGTCCTTTCAGCCTATACCAGTGTTTAATCAGCACAAATCTGTGGAAGCTGATGAGGCTTTCGATTTCAAGAATGGTGCTGCTGAAAACCTGGCCGAAGGCACAGTTTACGAGGTAGGTTACGATGAAAGTTCTGGAATGTTTTACGCTGACGCTGTGATATGGGATAAAGAAACTCAGGACCTGATTGAAAAGGGTTACGGTGTTTCCAACTCTTATACTGCAGAAGAAGTGGCTCCAGGCGGCCTTTACAACAACGTTCCTTATGATGAAGAGGTTACTAAAGGAACTTATCGTCATATAGCGATTGTCTCAAATCCCCGATATTCCGGTACTCGAATCATGCAAAATTCAGAATCCAAAAAAGGAGGATTAATTATGAATTTTAAACTACTGTTCTCTAAGAAAACTGCGGCAACTCCGAAAGAGAATGCCAAGAAAGAGAACGAAGTTGAGGACGTGGAAAAGAAGGACACAATGGAAGTTGATGCTGCTTCTACTGTTGAAGTAGACGGTAATACAATTCCACTTGCTGACATGGTTTCGGCTTACAAAGCCAAGAACCAAGCAACGGAAGTCCCTTCACTTTCCATGACAGATACTGTTACAGTCGACGATAAAGAAGTGCCGGTTAAGGATCTTTATGATGCTTACCAAGCTACTCAGACTGGCCCGATGGTAAATACCACAGCCGAGAATTCCAAAGATTCTCAGACTGCTACCACCGAGACTAAGACTGTAGAAAATACCAAGGCTACTAAGACTGATTCCGCAGTCGAGCCTAAAACCGATGAGTCTGGTCAGGATCCCCAAAAGGCTGCTCCTAATGACCATTTCAAGGTTGTGAAGAATGCGGCCCAAAAAGCTCCCGAGGAGACTAAAAAGGTCCATAACACACCCCTCAATCGGCAACGCCATGGTAAAAAGCTCTATGGCACTATAAAGGAAAAGGAGTAATTAAATGGGAACATACAATTCTAATCAATTTGGGATGAAGAATGAGTTGGGAACTCTCGATCTTACAACCGGAGGTATCTCAACTGCATTTACTGTACGCTTCAACCCCAAGTCGACAACTGCTCAGATTGAAGCTGGTCAGGCTGTTAAATTGGTTGACATAGGAACCGAACACACTGCAGGACCGCCTATTGTTGACGTTGCTGCACCTGATGAAGTCGCTTTCGGAGCTCGCTTGTTCATGCCTAAAGCTGGTGTTACTAAACCTGGTGAAATCATGGAAATAAGCGCTGATGGTTGCATCCAAATCCTGGAGGCCAACGCAGCTATTCCCGCAGGATCAGCTGTTCGTTTCGTTCCGGCAAACCCTGGAAGGATCGCTGCTCAAGGAACTTTCAATCAATTTGGTATCCTGCTTGATCAAGCGAAAGTTAAAACTGATGGTCATCTGGTCAGGGTTCTAATCAAACCGCTTGTTAAAGTTTAGGAAAAGGCTTAAGGAGGCCTGAACATATGATAATTAAGCTTAATAATGCTCGCGGTCAGTTGAGTCCAAATTTCTCCGTACATGGACACAAACTAACCAACGCGAATGGTGATATTGAGACCACCCTTAGTGGCTTCAAGTTTATCACCTCAACTATGTCCGAGATCATGCAAGAGGAAATCGAACAGAAGCACATGGAAGTTCCTTTTGCAGACTACGTTCCCGTAGATGTAGGAGGAGCACCTGATGCTGAGGAAATTATTCGGAAGGTTACTTTCCAAACTGGGGGTGATTTTCATGATGGTGATATTAACACTAGTACATCAACTTCCCGTATGGCTAGTGTTGACGTAGCAATGACTCCTCTTCGGATGCCGATTAAGGATTGGGCAAAGGATTTCACCTACAACATTGTAGAGATTGCTAAGGCTGCTGCTTCTAGTAATTGGGATCTCCTTGCTGGGAAAACAAAGAGTCTCAAAAAGAACTGGGATCTCGGACTCCAAGAAATCTGTTTTCTCGGCCATCCTGGAGTTTCGGAGTTGACTGGTCTTCTGAATTCTGATGAGGTTAATTCCAACTCTTCGGTTATTTCGACTAAGAAGATCTCGGAAATGACTTCTGCCGAATTTCAAACCTTCATTGGTCAGGTTGTTAGCGTTTACGTTGACAACTCTGAGAATACTTCTAAGCCGGATACCTTCGTGATTCCGACTGATGACTTCCTGGGATTGGCTAGCGCGGCTAGCGATAACAATCCTGCCATCTCGAAGTTGGAGTATTTGCAGAAAGCTCTTGCCGCCACTTCTGGTAACAAGAACTTCACCATTCTGGATCTTGCTTATTCTCAGAAGGAACGGAATGCTGATTTCGGGATAAACTCTAATCGGTACGTCATGTACAAAAATGATCCGGACGTATTGACAATGGCTATTCCGGTTGATTTCACTCTTCTGGAAGCAGAAACCATAAACAACTTCAACTTCACCCAAGTTGCCTATGGTCGCTACTCTGGTACTATGATCACTCGCCCGAAAGAAGTCATGTATTTCGATCGTGCATAAGACTTATTACGTTCAGCGGGTCCACTAAACACCGACCCGCTTTATTTTAAAGGAGATTTCATATGAGTCACCCAAATCCAGTAGCCGCCGCAAAAGCCGCCGCTACTTCAGTTCTCGTCGATACTTCTGTCCCTGAGGCCACAGTATCCCAACCTGCAGCCAAAGCAAAAGCTACTCCTGCAGCAAAAACTCCTCCTGCTCCCAAGGCTAAGGAAAAAGAAGAACCCAAAGCCCCGTCGCAGGAGAAAGATTCCGAGATTCCTAAGGGCTATGAACGGCTCTACAATCGTGGAAAGCGTACTTACACTCTTCCTAATGGAGATAAGGACGTAAAATGCATTCCCAAAAGAGCAATCATCCTTCCTAAAAAGGCTGTGGATCGCTGGGTGAAGGCTTTTCCGAAGGATCTTGTACGATTTGAAGATTACAGTCGAGAGGTTCTTTCTCCTGAGCCTGAAGCATCACCAGAGTCTCTTCTTCAAACTGAAAATCGAGAATTGAAAGCCGAACTCGCTGTTCTTAAAGAAGAATTGCAGGCCTTCAAAACCGCCCAAACTGAAGTCTAGGAATTCTAATGGATCCCAGAGATTTAGAAATCACAGAATTTAAAGACTACTTTAACCGTGGTCAATTTACTTATGGAACTGATCCCGGTACTGTGAGAGATGTCGACATAGCATCAGCGATATCAGAGATGCAAGCAGTTATTAACGTTGATTTGTACCCCGTCCCCACAACATTGCTCTTAATCAAGCTTTACTTAACTGCACATTTCTTGTTTTCAGATCTTAAAGCCATTAATTCCCAAGGTAAACCGTCTTTCGTCCTATCAAGTAGGTCGGCTGACGGTATATCTATCACTGCACAAGTTCCTGATAGAATGAACGCCGGTAAAAATGACTTTTATTCGACTTCATATTATGGGCAGAAGTTTCTTGCCCTTTCTCCTTCTAAAGTGTTTTGTCTAAGATACGTTAAGGGGAAAACTCAACCATGAAGTTTCATAAGAAAAGCGGTGGAAGTGAAGTTTCCGGGGATTTCTCGATTCTCAAGAAGATCGTCTCCGGCCTTTCCACTAAAAATTATATAGAAGTCGGCATCCTTGATGGTTCCGCAACCGGTAAAAACGGTGCCAAGATCCATGAATACATGGCTGTTCACGAGTTTGGAAGTATTTCTCAGAATATTCCCGCTAGGTCTTGGCTTCAAATGCCTTTAACAGCAAGAAAGAAGATTATTAAAAAGATGGTCGACAAGAAGTTTAAAACGCTTATGTCTCAGGGAGACGTACGAGGAGTCTACGAGTTACTCGGTAAAGCCTGTGAAGCTCAAATCCAAGCTGCATTGATTCTGGTGGATTTGGCACTTGGGCTCCATCTGATTCTCCTTCGCCATTAGTCGACACTGGCGCCGCTCGTAATGCTGTAAGCTCTAAAGTCGGAGGTCCTAAATGACAGACATACCTGATTTATCCGAAGCTTTAGATGGCTGGACCTTTCCTGTTACTATTCAAAAGGTGACTCAGAAAATAGTTAACTTTCAGAAGACAGAGATAATCGAAGAGCTTCAATGTCCAGCTAATATCCAGCCTCTTTCTCCTGAGAAAATTAAAAGACTCCCCGAAGAATACAGAGGACGTAAGCTTTGGAGTATAATTCTTCAATCTCGTTCTATTTACTTAGAACCGAATAACATTATTGTAGATCCTTCTGGAGTCAAGTACCGAATAGCCAATTCTAGTGATTGGCGATCAAGTGGGTTTACAAAATACCTAGCCGAGAGAGATTATGACAAGTAAAGAAGTAGCTTTAACGCTGTGCGATATTCTTCAACAAGAGCTTTCTCTGCCTGAAGGAAGAATAGTCCTCTACAATCAGAATTTTAAAGCTCCTAATGACCCTGGCCTTTACGTTTTGGTTGGTGTAGCCTATATAAACACCATCGCTTCCAGTCTCACTTATCCTGAAGGTGATAGGGCTGAGCAAAGACTCAAACAACACGGGACTTTCAACATCGATTTTACTTCCCAAGGAGAAGAAGCCGCTGAAAGAATATCCGAGTTTCCGTTATCAATAGATTCTTTTTACTCTATTCAGCAGCAAGAGCGTCACCACATTTCGATTACTAAGCTCCCACAAATAAGCAACCTCTCTTTCGTGGAGGGGCCCTCTTCCCTCAACAGATTTCGTATGCAAGTGCTAGTAGACTTTGTAACAGTTATTGAAAAACCCGTCGAATACTTCGACAAATCTAGAGCTACGGAGGTAGTATTATGAGTCTTTCAAAAGACACGGTGAGAGTGGCAGTTGTCTCTCTCCCTAGAGGGCAATCGGAGGTTAACACTTCTGCATTAGCCATTATAACCCACGAAGCGCCTATAAGATCTGGATACGGTGTTTCCCAGACTTACAAAAAGGCTGAAGATGTGGAAGCGGCTTTCGGTTCCCATTCCGTTACATACCAGTTAGCGTTATCAGTCTTCCAACAAGAGTCTAATCTCTTACTAGGTAGAGGCTTTCTGGTCGTGATTCCTCGGAAACCGACTGTGCCTGATTCTCCAGCAGTGCTTTTAGGACGTTCTGCAGTCGATTTCACCCAACTAACTGCAGATGATTATGTCATAAAAGCCTTCAATAACGGACTGCCGATAATGAGACTTGAGATAAACAAGTTGGATCTTACGGATATTAAGTCTGTTGAAAAGAGTCTTAACTCTCAGTCCGCAGTGTCAGATAACGATTTAATGTTCTCAGTTACAGGAGACATTACAAACGCTCTTGTAACTGTGCAAACTAAATCGGCTGGAAGCACTGCAAACCTTGCTATCGAAGCACTCCCAGCTACTGAGCCTGGAACGGACCTTGGATCAGCTATTCACCTAGCAGCAGTTAACGATCTTGGTGGAGAAGCAACTGGTAGGGCTGCTGGAGTAGAGTCCATTCAACAAGCTATTCTAAGGACTTCAGAGGATGTGTCTTATTTCGGGATTATTTACACTGAGAAGCTGGACAAAGAGACAATCATTGAAACAGCATCGACAGTGCAGTCTCTCGGTATCATGCAGTTTGTGGGATCGGACAATTACGAGGATATTCACCATCTGGACAGCACCGGTGAGGAAGATGGCACTTTTCCCACCATCCTTAAGAGCGGTTTCAACAAAACCCGTGGCCTTTTCTACGGTGAAAATGAACTAGGCGCCCTCAAGTTTGCAGCAGGGTACGCGTCTATTCTATTCTCCACTAATTTCGACGCTATTAATACCGCCCTTACTATGAATCTTCAGCCCTTTAGAGGATTGACGGCAGATAAATCGCTTGATAACAGTCAACGCGAGAATGCCAAACGAGCTGGTGTGGATATGTTGTTGGCCTCTGGCAACGATGCTGTCTGTGTTTCTTACGGAGCAAACTTGTATGCTGATCAGGTTTACAATCGTCAGGCGCTTCAAGTGGATCTTCAAATTGCTGGATACAATCTTCTAGCTAAAGCTGGTACTAAGATCCCCCAGACTGAAGAAAGGCTGATAGTATTGAAAGGGGCCCTCAGGAAGGTACTCCGCCAATACGTGGCAGCTGGTGTTTTTGCTCCTGGAGAATGGCATGAATCTAAAACGTTTGGTCTTGATCCAGAAGTTCACGTAAGGAACATTAGGGAAACAGGGTACTTTATTTACAGTCTCCCGGTAGCCGAACAAACACAAAGTAACCGGATTCTTCGTATCGCTCCAACAGTTCAGATAGCCGTGAAAGAATCCGGCGCTATTCATGGAGCAGATGTAGTTGTATTAGTAGCCGCATAGGAGGACAAAGATGTCTACAGCCATAACTGGTAAAGACGTAGTAAGTATTGGAACAATCCCCAGATTGAGTGATTTTGCTGATGGGGATGTGGGGGTCTTAGAGTTTGAAGGAGACCTATTCGACGCAACAGTAGGACATGACTCTGCAATTTTTAGTGAGATGGCGACTGGAAAGGCTGCCACTCTTACTCTCAGACTTGTAGCTGGTTCGGCAAATGACACCTATTTGTTCGGTGAGATGAACAGGTTCAAACTGGATTCTCCCTCCTACGTGTTGCTTAACGCTGAAATTACTCAGCGAGTGGGTGATGGTCTAGGGAAAATAACTCATGTTATCTACCTTCTCTCTAAAGGAGCTATCAAGAAGGTGCCTACCCACACAACTAGTACAGAAGGAAATACAGCCGCTGGAATTCATGAGTGGACTATATGGTTTGCAAGAGGAGACGTAAGTGTCGAATAATGTACCGACTTTTAATCAGGGAACTCAGGGAACTCAGGGAACTCAGGGAACTCAGGGAAAATCCCCCGAAACTGGAACCCCTGGAGCCGCTAAGAATTCAATGGCTGACCTTGTCAGTTCTCTCGGTAAAATTCTAGAGCTAAACGGAATAACTCTAGAAATACAACAAGGCGACTATAAAGAGTGTTCGGCTCTCAAGAAAGCTTTCTTACGCCTAACTCGTAAAGAAGGTTATGGTGCTGCACTAGAGGGTGGTCCTAAATTATTTACGATAGACAGATGCATTAGCTTACTTGAAGATGACGAGATAGAGGCTGCCCTGTTCGCCTTAGGAAGGCATTGTCGGATAAAAGAAGTAGGCGGGAACGCTAGTTTTCCAGTGGACGAAGCCTACTTTAGTCTTCCGGGGAATTTGAAGAACTGGATTGCTGTTATGTCTAAGATCATGGAAGCGAATCTACTCCCCTTTTTCGAGAACGCCGGTATCAAGTCGTTGAAAGATCTGCTGGGTTAAAATGGAAAAGGGCTAAAGTCAAGGTTACCGCTGATGAGGATCTTCAGGTCCCTGTACTTTTAGTCGACGCTGGTTATTATGAGGGAATTCAAAAAGTCTTGGACGCCCCTATAGAACATGTGATGCATTTGCGAGATTGGCTGCTTTTTAAACCAGAAGTGCAGTCAGTGGAATACGAGAAGAACCGTAAAAAGGAGAAATGATGCTGGCTAGTTTAATTGCACAGATTAAAGTAGAAGCTGACACTCAGAAAGTGAAAGGCTTCTCTAATGCTCTCAAAAACGTTGCAAGTGTAGCTTTCACTACCACCGGTCTTATGGCAGGTTTGGGGGCCGCTATCGTAAATGTTAACAAGGATGCTTTTGCTTCTTCTACTTCATTCAAGCAATTCGAGATAGAGACAGGCGCTTCTGCCCAGACTCTTCAGAAATGGCAATCTGTGGCTGAACAAACCGGACAATCTGCAGATAGCGTGACGAACTCTGTTAAGTCCCTAGCTGACAATCTGGCTAAGGTTCGTAGGGGTGAGGGTAATATTCAAGCTTTTAGTTATCTAGGTATTGACCCTAATCAAGACCCGTTTGCAGTTCTCGAACAGTTTAAAGCCGCTACCTCAAGTTTATCTGCTTCAGCTCGTAAAGACATGGCTTCTATGATGGGAATAGACTCCGGGTTGCTTCAAACTCTAGAATTGTCTTCTGAACAGTTTAACCAGATGTCTAATCACGGATTCATCATCTCTGATGGAGCAATGAAGTCTCTCAACTCAGCAAAAGGAAGCCTCAATCTCGTTGGTCAAGCTGTTAAATGGCTGAAATCGGAAATTGCTGTTGGGTTAGCTCCTGAGATTAAAGGCCTATCCAGTCAATTCGTCAATTTTATAAAGCTGAATAGAGACGGTTTTGTTAAAGGTTTCAAGAAAGCTCTAGAGGCCCTTTCCAAGTTCTTTGGAGCTCTTGATAATGCTGGCAGGATGTTCGACCAGATGATTAAAAGCACAATAGGTTGGAAAAACGCTCTTCTAGGTTTTGGAGTTGCCTTGGCTGCTATGTCACTTCCTCTTCTCGCTTCTCCATTAGGGCTTTTAGTCGCAGGTTTTGCAGCTCTTGCCCTCGTACTCGATGATCTCTATGTTTATTCCAAAGGTGGAGATTCCGTTTTTGGTGCTATCGAGGAAAGTTTTCCTAAGCTGTTCGGGTTTTTCCAAGGTCTTTTTAACGTCATAAGCAATGTCTTTACTAGATTAGGAGAAGCTTTTAATCTAGTTAAAGCTTTTGTCCAGGGCGATGAGGCTAAGATCGATGAGATTTTAGATAGTTGGGGAGCATTTGGAGATTTCATTCAGAACATCATAGATCTCATAGAAAAATTGCAAGGAGCCCTAACCAAAGTCGACAAGGAAGCAACCTTCGAAGGTTCTATTACTGGCAGCCAGGCTAAGTTATCCCAAGAAAACCCCTGGGGTAATGCACCTAAATGGTTCCAGGAAGTTATGAACTTTGGCCTACCAACTGCTCCTAGTGCCTATGCTACAGCACAAGCAGGAATACCTATGGATCCTTCTATGATTCCTCGAGGCTCTACTACTCAAACCCAGAATTTTACTACCAATGTTACATTTACCGGGTCTCCTAATTCAACTGAAGTAGAAAATGGAGTAAACGAAGCAATTAAAGATGCGGCTATTCAATTGAGAGCCCAAAGTGGAGGATATTAAATGTCAGATGCTTTATCACAAGTAGGCAGCTCCCTCTTCGGTACCCCCGATACTTCTTCTGCAGGATACCAGGAAGCTAAAGCCAATGTTATTCTAGCAGAAGAAGGGAAAGAAGGTCTCTCAGGTTTCAAATTCGCTGTCCATGAATCCTACAAAGTTGATCGTTCCGCGGACATTACAGATCACTACACTGAGTCCGGTAATCCTATTCAAGATCACAGAGTATTCAAGCCAACAATAATTACCATCTCTGGATATGAAGGAGAATTAGTCGCCAGCACTGAAAAAGGTGTCTTGGCAGCTTTTGGGTCTCTCAGTAACCGTCTCTCGGTTATCGACACTTTCACCGGTGGTAAGACGCCAATGCAACTCCAAGAAGCCAAGAAGGTAGTAACCGATGCAGCTGCTGTGGCTGCCGTAGCTCAGAATGTTGGAGAAAATCTTTCAACTGCTTCTCATTTGTTGCAAGATTTAGGTCCTTCACCTACTAAACAACAAGTGGCTTATAAGAAGTTGGATCTACTGTTCTATTCGGAGACTCTATTAACTCTGCAGACTCCATGGAACTTCTTCACCAATTTACTGATCACCAATTTAAGTTTCACACGTGGTCAAGACTCCAAAATCTCCAACATCAAGGTCACCCTTAAAGAGATCAGGCCCGCTGAAGATCTAAAGTACACCTACTCGGATTACTTAAACCCTTTTACTTCTTCTAGGCATGCTGTTCAATCATCCCCTTTAATAGATCAAGGTAATGTTCAGGGGGTCGCAACAAGTTCAACAGGAACAAGAAATAAGTCTTTGTTAAAAAGCGGGCTTGACAAAGTATTTGGAGGCAGTTAAATGAGACTCTTACCTATTTCTGATGACCCTAATCAGCATCTTCGAACTCCCCTGGAAGACGGGACAAACGTATCTCTGACTCTACGTTATTATCCTTTTTCAGAACGGTGGTCTGTAGATGTTAAATACAAGGATTTCGAGTTGAATGGGCAGAAGGTGTCTAACTCGCTTAATATGCTGTACCAGTTTTCACAGCAAATCCCATTCGGAATCAATATTACTGTAGTAGGCGGTGGGGAGCCTTTCCTAATAGGGGATTTCCAATCAGGCAGGGCCCAGCTTTTCATTCTTAACAGTGAAGAAGTTTATTTAGCCCAGAGATACTTCGTGAAAACCTTAGAGAATCCCGATAATCTTCCCCAGAATGTTCTAGACGAGATGCAAGAGGAATCTGATGGCTAAATTCCAAAGAACCTATTACATTACAATTAGGACTCCTGAGCTGATTGAACTTATCATAGAACCACCCCTGACTGCCAAATTCAACATCCAGCGTAACACTTATTCTTCAGCTAACAAGACTAAGCTTACGATTAACAATCTTAGTGAGTCTACTAGAAACCAGATAGGTAAGGATCGTTACACCTTTAGCAATGCTTGGGCGATGACAATACGAGCTGGTTACGGTAATGACCAGAGCGAGCTGTTTCAAGGGAATATCCAGGAAGCGTATTCCTCTAAAAACCGAGACACGTGGTCTACTAACATCGAGGCTTTCAGCGGACTTATTTCTGTCCGGAATGGACACGTTTCCACTACAATAGCAGCTAATACTGATCCTGCAGACACTGTTAGGTTGCTGTCAAAATCTTTACCCGATCTTACATTAGGAGCTGTAGGTAAGATAGACGTTCCCGTTACTAGTAGGGCTGAGGTTTTAGAAGGACCCGTCTTGCCATTGATCGAAGAAGTTTCTGGGATTAAGCCTTTCGCAGACAACGGGATTATCCACTTACTGAACGAGTACGACGTTGTTTCCGGTACAACCTACGAACTTACTTCCAATGACTTTCTGGAAACACCTAGGTTGAGAGAAGCTATCTTGGATGTTAAGACTATATTCCAGCCAAAAATGCAGGTAGGCTATAAATGCTCAGTAACTTCCCAAGAGAGGAGACTTAACGGGTTATATAAGGTTGTAGGGATTACTCATGACGTAGAGGTTTCTGGAGCAAACAGCGGAACTGCAATTACAAATCTGCAACTTCTCCGGGGTATAAAAGGTTTTACTAACGTAAACCTAAGGGTAGGTTAATAATGAACGAATCCACAATAACTTCAGACTTAAGCAATTTGTTAGATGATCTAGCGGATTTGATTAAAAAGAGTTTTAATTGTCACCAGATAGGTAAGCTTTCGTCTATAAACGACAACCAGACTTGCGAGGTTGAATTGCAGATACAGAAAGAGGTCGATGACACAACTGTTCCTAACGGGAAGAGAATAGTTTCCTACACCGTTCTCGCAGATGTTCCTTATTTCGTGCCTGGTGGAGGTCAAGCTTACATAGATATCCCTTATCAAGTTGGAGACTATTGCTTGGTGATGTTCAACGACACTAGTTTTGATCTTTGGTGGTCACAAGAACAGAAAGGAGTTCCTTTAAATAAACGTCGTCACAGTCTAGCAGACGGGATTGCTTTTCCAGGGATATGCCCTAGCTCAAAACCTAGAAAAATGGATGGAGACAAACTTCGTATAATTGGGAAGAGCGGCCAAGAGACCACCACCCTTAGTGCCGCGGCTCGTCTTGATGATGAAGTGAAGTCGACTAATCAGGAAGACACAACGTTTTGGAATTGGGTTCAGTCTATTACAGCAAAGGTTAACAGTCTGGCTCTAGGTAACAAAGAATGGCCCGGAGGTATTCCTGGCCCGCTGCCTCTTCCTATAATTTCAGTTCCAACACCTTCTGATTTAACTGGAAAAATAACAAGTGCAAGCGAGGAGGTGGAGATCTCATGAATCGTCAAACATTAAGTAAATGGAAGTACTCCGATAACTATCTACGTTTCGATTTTCCTGTACTAGGCTACAGTCAAAACAGAGGATTCGAAACTACGATACTTATCGCCAAAGAATTCTAAGGAGAAACCATGATTCAAAGAGCTTTAGATAAAAATGGAGCTTGGTTGTTTGGAAAAGGACTAAATTCCTATGTTCGAGGTATCGATGCTGTAATGCTGAATATCCGAAGTAGAATTCTGTTATGGCGAGGAGATTCTTTCTCCCACCCTACTGAAGGCGTTGACTATCTTAGCCTTCTACGGTACAATCCCGGGAATGCTTTAGAGTATGCTATTAAAAGAGTAATACTAACTAGCGAAGGTGTCCTACGAATCACTTCTTTTGATGCAGACTTTGACAGTGAAAGAAGGCATCTTAGGGTAGAAGCTGTAGTCGAGACTGTTTATGGACAAGGAGAGTTAGATGTGCAAGGCACTGTGGAGGTATAAATGCCGGATCAATTAACGAAAGAAGGCCTAACGCTCAAAAACCTCACTGAAATACGAGATGAGATGGTTTTAGGTCTTAAAGAGGTCTACGGACAAGATATTAATACAGGAATTACTACTGCTGACGGCCAGATGATTACAATATTCGCCCAAGCTTGCATTGACTCTCGGGAAATTATAAAGTCTATGTACGATAGTTTTGACGTATTTCAGGCCGAAGGAGTTGTCCTAGACCAGAGAGTTGCATTAGGGGGTATCAAACGGAAGGGAGCCAGTTTCACTTTCGCTAGCATACAGGTGGATATCGATAAAGAAGTTCGCTTACAAGGTCTTGATCTCGAGAGAGGGACTGTTTCACCAGCTGTGCCCAACCTTTTCACTGTCAAGGACAATACTGGTACCGAATATTACCTGATGGATACGATCACTCTTACTCTTGGTTCTCCCGATGGTTCACCTTCTCCTGACAGTACTGTGGATAAACCTATTACTCGATTCTCCTTAAATTTTAGAGCAGCTGAGATTGGAAAGGTAGAAACACTAGCAAACACTATTAACGATGTTGTGACTATTATAGCTGGAGTAGTGAAGATCAATAACGAGAATAAAGCACCTGTAGTTGGATTGAATGAGGAAACAGATGAGCAATTGAAAGTTCGTTTCGCTCGTTCCTCCTCCTTGCCTGCCCAGGGTTATCTCGAGGGTATACAATCACAAATAGAAGCTCTTCCGAAAGTTGACCTAGCTAAGGTTTACGAGAATGATACCGATTTAACAAATTCTGATGGCCAACCTCCTCACTCTGTCTGGGTTGTTATCAAAGGAACACCAGCTTTGGCAGATGACCCCGATTACGATCCCAGAGACACTGGTCTAAGTGTAAGCGAAGTGTTGTACAGTAAAGTACCCGCTGGTGTCGGTATCTATGCTGCTCCCAATACAGAAGGTAACGGTATTTTCCATGAAGAGAAAGTTATCCGGTCTAACGGTCAATTCTTTGTAGGTCGATGGAACGAGGCTGAAGACCGTGACCTCTACATAAAAATGACAGTGCATTTCCGGAAGAATCTTTACGCTCTAAAAGAGATCTTGACCCTGGACGTGCAAAATAAAGAAAAACTGAAACAATCAATGATAGGTGAAGGAGGCGGTGATTATCTTCGTTGGAATTTAGGTGAGAGCGCTGGTTCAGATGACATCGTCCATTTTCTGAAAGAGAAGCACCCCGATTATCGTGTATCGAACGTTTATATATCTCTCACCGGTAATTGGGATACCGATTCTCACCAGTTAATCGATTCAGAGAAGTATCAGACCTTCGTAGTTGCAAAGGATAGGATCAGTATTGTATGAATGATCAACAGCTAATAGACTATTACAAGAATCTGCTGATAATGCTGTTCAGGGACATTCCGGAAGTTGACAAGCACCTAGTGGTTTTCCTGAAGCAAGTTGTGATGTCAGACCTGATAGAGCAAGTGAAGCAAAGCTTTAACATTGAAACCGCTACAGGAGACCAGTTAACTAAACTCGGTACTTTTATAGGTGTCGACCGAAGAGTTAGTTCCGTAATCAACCAGAGATTCTTCGGAACCCGGCCTTACAATATCCATATAGACGATATAGAATTGCAGGAAGGGCTCAGCGGTTCTCGCAGCTATAGTATCCCTTCCCAACCTGGATTGATGTGGCGATATTCCTCTACCTTTAATTACGTGAGAAACTTGTTAACCGACTCTGAGTTCAGAAAGTTCATACAGATGAAGATAGCAATTAATAAAGGAAACTGTTCTCTTAAAGCTCTTGACGATTTCTTCCGAACCTTCTTTGGAGGCCTAGTTTCTGTAAATCAAAAAGAACGCTTAACACTAGAATACGGAGTCGAGCCCTTAGGTGAATCTAGGCCTGAATTGCAATACGACGACACTACAGTACAAGAAGAGCAAACTGAACTGGATAAGAAAAGAGAATTCGTTGGACGGTTCTTCTCTTACATGTTAGAAAAGAAGATCTACCCTAAACCAGCTGGAATAAATATAGGAAGCGGATTCGTAGTTATTCGGCCTCAGGTATTCGCTACTCCTGAATGGGGCACAGCGTTAGAAGACATACCAAAAAATGTAACAGGAACTCCCGTATATGGCATACCTCTTACCGGGGTGACAGCACTATACGGAGATGAAGAAGGAGAGGATTATGCCAAAGTTTGATAATATAAGGCCTTTTGGTAGCACCGCACGTGCGGAAGAAATAGGTAAGATTGGATCCCAATTAGCTGGAGACCCTTCTACTACCAAGAACCTTAAAGAAATTCAAGAGCTTCCTCAATACGACGGGGGTTATTTCGCGATAACTTCAGAGATTAGTGATCAGAAAGTTCGTATTGTTTACGCTCAGGACTTAGGGTCTTTGTTGTTCTTAGCAACTTCCGGAATATCTAATCTTCAAGGAGGAACTCCGGGATGGAATGAAGAGAAAGGCTATTTAAAGAATGCTATTATAGAACACAATGGTCAGCTTTACACTTCTATTCGAGGTACTGAAGAGGACCCTAATCTCAATAATGATCCAGAGTCCACTGGTGGTGTATATTGGCGGCCTACAGTTACTGGACAGCTTGGAGGAGGCGGATCAGGAGGCGGTCCTGCCTTTCCTATCGGTTGGACATACCAACAGCTTCCTGGAAAAGCAAAACCAGGTGACTTAGATATAGGAGGAAGCTGGCAACTAGTTGAAGGTTTGGAGGACCGGTTTCCAAGAGCTCAAGGGACTTTAGCTAGCGATTTTGACACTGGAGGGTTACAAGAAGCCCAAGATAACAGTTTACTAAAAATCAAGGTAGTTCCTGAGGGGGATTGTTTAGAAACAGACGATGAAGAAATCGAAATCCCAGCCGCAGGCTTCTCCAGTTGTCTCAATGCCGGAATGTTGTCACCGAATGTCAAAGATGTTTTCCATAGAGGGAGGCTTGCTTTTTCTCGACCAGGCCATGAAGCAAGACCCAAGAATTTCACTGTACGTTACTGGGTTAAAAAGGCTCACATCGCTCAAGATCCTGACCAGCCTGCTGATCCAGATCAGTAAACATTATATAGTATTAAAGGAGTAACAGTATGCCAGAAAAAGTCCCTAAGCTTGATAATCCGAGAATGGACGTTTTTGGGTTACTTGCCCGTGAAAACGAGTTAGGTATTATAGGTTCTAAAAAGTCTAGAGCAGAAGACTTTGACAAAGATGTTGAAGTTCTCCAAAGTGACCCTAACTACGAATTAGGGTACACAGCTATAACACAGAAGTTTAAAAAGGGTGACTTAATTGCTTCTGAGGAACTTTTCTCTCTGATTTACGTAATAACTTACGGTCTAGCTTCTAATCAGCAAGAAGGTATTCATCCTTGGAAGAATAACTTTAAGTATGCTAAAGGAGCTATGGTTAAGAAAGACGGCAAGCTCTACTCATCTAAAGAATCCGTTAACCCTATTGACTTTGATGGGGAAGCTGAGTTCGACAGCAGCTCCGAAGGCAATTGGGAAGAAATCGTCCAAATAAGTGAACTTCGAGAGAGTATAGAGGCTGTCAAAACCGATGTGGCTGATAGATTGGACGTTTATACAACTAGTTCTATAAAGACCCTTCAAGAACTTCAGCGTCTGACAGAGGAGTCTAAGCCTATTGGAATGGTATACGAGCAAGACAAGGGGGAGAAAAAGCCAGGAGATCTATTCGGAGGTTCTTGGCAAGCCATTATAATTCCAACTGTTTTAGGTTCTCCTAAGATGCGTTACGAGACCAGAGAAGTTCCTTTCCCTGGGAATGCCTATCAATCACTTCCTTTTGTACCTGTTTACACCGCTGGGACTTATGACGAGAATCTTTACGGTTCGTTGCAAGGCACTTCTCTTTACATAACTCACCCTGCTGGTTCTCCGAGGATAGACGAAGTTCAGGTGATTCCAAAAGATCTTTTCAATAACCCAGGGCAAACCGTCCGTAAATGGAGAAAAACAGCACATGAACCTAGAAAAGAATAGAGGAGTCCTATATGGCAGATCTGCCTATTAAAAGAATCTTCGTATGTGGGGAAACAGCCGATCCTACAGAGTTTGGTGTTATTGGTTCCTGGAGAGCCGGAAATCCACAAAGATCTAAAGATCTCGAAGAAATCCAGAGCCTTCTAGCTTACCGGTTAGGGCTTAACTTCATAACCGAGGGTGGAGAGGAGTCCGACCTTCCCTTTACTCCGGAATTGCAGTCTTTGTTTTACCTTATAACTTCCCAGCTAGCCAATGCTCAACGAGGTGTTTTAGAATTCGGAGAAGATGTTGACTATTACAAAGGCTCTATGGTAAAATTCCAAGGTAAACTTTACGTAGCTAAGAGAGACGTTAAGAACTACAGAGACCCTACTACAAGCTCTTGGAAGGAGATTGTCCCAGTAATTGAGTTAACGAAGCTAACCAATAATCTCCGAGAGAAGATGTTCGAGAAATTGGAAGAGTATATAGCTGAAAATGACGCTAGACTAGAAGCTGCTCGTGTTGCAATACAAGAATTAAATCCTATTGGAATGGTATACCAACAAGACAAGGGAGAGTTGTCTCCTGAGTTTCTATTCGGAGGCACTTGGATACCAATTTACAAAGTCCTGAATTCTTACACTAAACGTTATGAGACTAGTACGTTTAGTTTCGAGGGGGGAAGGTATCGAGACGGGAACTATCACCAACCTGAGGATTTTGCAGTTGTATCTGGAGGAAAGCACTATCTTACTCATAGATTGCTTTCTAGTTCGGGAGGAGAAGGACCCTCTTGGGGTTTTACTCCTACTCCTACAGGCTTCTCAGTGCAGTTTGATTCTGAATCTGACTTAACTGCAGATTATCAGCGGTCCGAGATCGCTGCTGCCGCGGCTGCTACAAATGTTGAGTTAACTGAAGAGCAGCTAGCTCTAGCTAAAGCAACGTTGGCTGCAATACAGGCTGAGATTAAACGAGTTAAAGCTGCTAAAGCGGCAACCCGTTCTACCTTAGCCGACCCTTCTGCAACTCCAGAACAAATTGAAGAAGCTCAAAAAATGTTAGAAGATCTAGAGGAAGAAGAAGTAACTTTGGAGGAAGAGCAGGAAGAAACCGAAGTTGCTGTTGAAGCAGAAACAACGAAGGTAGCTGTTGCAGAATATGAGCTCACGGTAGCTGAGGAACGGAAAGTAGAGCTAGGTAGAAGAAGGGAGGAGGCTGAAAAGCAAAAGATAAAAGCCGAAAAGAAAAGAGAAGAAGCAGTCGAAGCACTATTGACAACCTTAGCCAATGTCGATCCGATTACGAATAAAGACGCTGTACTTGCAGCCCTAACTGGTTTATTGATTGCAGTTCCAGGATTCGGTGTTGCAACAGCATTTGGACTTCAAGGAGTATCAGTAGGTGTAGGTGCAAGTATTGCAGCGAGTTACGCCGCTGAAGCTGCAGCAGGAGCTGCTATAGGGGCTCCTGCGGCACATGGGATAGTTAATATATTCAAGAATCTCACTCAGACAGCAAAAATTCGCAAGGTATTAAAAGAAGAGTATTCTCTGACTGATGAAGAGATAGACTCCTTCTTAGAAGTAGCCAAAGAAAGGGCTGAAGAAATAGTAGAGAGTGAGCCAGAACCTTACGAATCTGACCTTCCTACAGACGAGAGCGGATTTCATGTTGATTATGGTGATGAGGAACCCCTTGATCCTGACGAAAGAGACGAAAGGTTTGATGACGGTGCTCTTAGGGCCCCTCCAGGGATAAAACCTGCTCCTCGTTCTCTATCAGGTAGAAGTAGTAGAAGAAGGAGAGCTAGTTCAACCCTAGCCCATTACCCAGGGGAGCCCAGAATTTCTAATGCTGTCCCGATACCTAAGGAGCTGTTCAATGACACAGGCCAAACTTTCCGTAAGTGGAGGAAAGTATCGCACTTACCCCTTAAACCTAGACCCACTGTATGAGGGATTAGAATTCAAACCCATAAAAGGAGGCGTAAATGCCAAGTAAAAGAGATTACGTAGAAGTAGTTGACAACCGAATTCACTCCATTAACTCCGGCCCAATCAATTACGACACTGCTCGTGAAGGTCTCACTTACCTTCAGAACTTCGAACCTACCCATGGTGCTTCAATAGGAACACCGTTAGATCAGATGGATAATACCGGAAGGATGCTAACACCTAAGGAGATTCTAGCCAATGGTGTCCTAACATTAGGTAAGAATCAGACTCTCGCAATAAAGAAGGATGTTCCCGAATATATTGTCGTGGCTGATTTCACCTCAACACCGTTTTATCTCCGGGAGAATGGTAAAGAAGTCCGGCTTCAGTTGGGACAAGTTCCTGATAAGACCGTGACTAAAGTTCCACCCTCTGATACCCCAGCTACCTTCAACGGCAAAACCTGGGTTGTCAGCGAAGAAACTCTAGCAGGGAGGATCCGAGATAAACGCAATATGCTGTTACTTCAATCTGACCACTTAGTACAGCCTGGTTACCCTACCAAGGACCTGAAAGCAGTCGAGCTTTACAGGCAAGAACTCAGGGATATCACCCAACAACCAAAATTCCCAAATTCGGTTGTATTCCCTGAAACCCCGGAAGAACTACAATAAGGAGGCTTATAATGTCACTTCCAACCTTACCCAGTAATAAACAATTATTTCGCGGCGCTGTTTACAATAATGGTGAATGGGAAATAGATCGTGTTCGAACCCGTATGTTTGAGGGTACCAATGTTGAGATTCTCCCTCATGCTGCAGCGTTTGGAGACACTCTACATTTCGTCTGCCCTTCTAGGTACGAGTACGCTTTTATCTCTCCTCCTGTAGGCGAAGAATTCGATATCCCCTATGCTGAAGTGGAGCTTGATGCTGGCCGTTACAAACTCTTGAAAGGTGAAGCAGTTCGTATGGTCCGGACAGGAACAGCTGCCAAACAACAATGGACCGTTTGTCTAGGCTCAGGAGTTAGAGCCTACACTAACCTTAAGATTCAGGAAGCTTCTAATACTCTCCAATCTTCCATTGATTCTACTAAGACTGGTCTAGAAGCTACTATTGATTCTACTAAGACTGATCTAGAAGCTATTATTAGTTCGGCTGCCTCTGAAGCAGACAGCTATCATTCTCTGGTCTTAAGAGATAGACGGATGACTGGAAGCATAAACTTCTTTCGTCACTCAGGCACCATCTATGTAGAATTTAAAGATGTTGCCTGGGGTGGGTATAGTGATCCTCTTTTAGCACAGAACATATCTGATCAGCCTCTCCTATTCCCTAGGCTTATAGACTCTACCAACCCTCAAAACAGTAAGGCAGAGTTTTATCTCTCGGATAATCGAGGAAGACAAATTCCAGTTGAAATCTTTCATGATGGTCGGATTGCTATCCACTACCGTGATGACTCTAATAGAGGGGATGTTGTTAACGGGAGTGCATATTACCTAGGTCCTGGGAATCTCCAAGATACTCTGGTAAGGAAAGTCTTAGAAAAATTGGATCTTGTCGAGAGAGGCCTAGACTACCTCCAATCTCGAGGGTGAAGTATTGATATTACTCAACGAGGAGGTCGTAAATGACAATAATTGGAGAAGCTGCTGAGGAAATCAATGCTTTAGAGCAGTTAGGGAGGTTCATTCAAGAACACGAGATTCTAAGAATAGTAGGTTTAGTGTTCATCATCACCCTTAGCATAGTTTACATCCCAGGCAGATTGCTTTCTCTTACTTCTTCTTCTAGGGTTAAAAGTATGCTAGCCCTGATCTCCATTACGACCTTCTCTACTCTATTTATTCTCGACGTGATTCCAATGAAGCTTCAACATATACTCTTAGTCACTGGCCTTGGAATCATATTTTATACTCTTGTAGGGATGAGGTTATTCGACCGAATAGACTACCTTCTGTCTAAGAAAGTCGGACCCTCTTCCTACAAAGAACCTAAGCCTAGGAAGCCTAGAAAATCTAAGAAGGATTAAATATCCTAAAAGGAGCCCAATATGGGAACAATAAGAAACGAGCCTTACAATACACCCAGTCAGTCCGTTACAGAAAACTCAGGTACTTCTTCTGTAAATCCCCAGAATCAACCCGGAAATCTTCCAATTTCTCCTAAGAAAGTCAAGAAGATACGGAAGTTTCTGAAATGCTTTATTGCTGTTGATAATGATGTCAATGAGCATACGGTTATGGGAGTATTCTTTGCTATCGTTACTCTTGTTATTGTCGTACTTAGAGCAACTGGAATAGGGGAAATTGAGATAGAAGTGTTTAACTCATTTCTTATCGCTACTTGTAGTTGCTTCGGTATTGGAGGATTTAAAAGGTAAGGAAAATCATAAGGAAAATCATAAGGAGGCCTAATGTGTGGAATAAAATCAAAAATGGCTGGAATAAGACCAAAAAGTTTCTTATTCCTATTGGTATTGTTGTTCTCGGAGTGTTCGCCTTTAGCAGCGGATGTGGTTTTAACAGACAAACAGTGGCAAGACTTCAAAAGCTTAATAACCGACTTGTACAACATACCGAGCAGCTTAGAGGAAACACTGAACAGCTTGAAAGATCTCTCGAAGATAGAAAACGAGAGATTGCTGGACTTACAGAAAGCCTCCAAGGAGTCTCAACAGCATATTCAGAACTTAAACGAAACAGCGAGAAAAGATCAGAATACTATTCAAAGCTCGAAGCAGACTATAACCGATTTAGAAAACTCTCTGGAGGACTCCAAAGTTTGGTTGAAGAAGTTGAAAACCAGCAATAAAATTCTAATCCCTGTTGCAATAGGCGGAACTATTCTCGGCCTTCTCATAGGCACCCAGCTTAAATAGGTTTATTATGCCTAGAAACATAATTTCTAAACTTCTATTCGGTGGTAGTATTCTCGTTAATCTCTGTCTTATCCTATTCATATTTCTCAGATCTCCTCATCAAGAATCTTCCACCGATATCTCAAACACTTCCAGTACTCTAAACACTTACACCCCAGGATTAGGTGGTTCCAGTTTACTCGAAATACCTAATCCTGTTTTTAATAAAAGGGGTTATAACTCCGATTACCTGTTCCCTCTGAATCCTGGTAATTTCAAGGAATTCTCCTCGCTCTACGGTCCCCGACTAGATGTCTTTGGTAAGGGCATATGGAGAAACCACGAAGGAATAGATCTTACCTCCTATACGCCCCAAGCGAACGTTTATGCTATCGCTGATGGTGTTGTCATCGAATCTTACTGGGATTTTGTTTATGGTGTCATGGTGAAATTACGACATTCTGATGGTTCCACCTCACTCTATGCTCACCTCTTCTACGAAACCCAGAAGAAATACCAGCTCAGACAAGTTTTTAAGGGTCATAATGTTCAAAGAGGACAAATCTTAGGCAGAATAGGCAACACTGGTCTCTCGACAGCTCCTCACCTTCATTTCGAGTTTAATCCCAGTAAAAAGACAGCTAACAATCCTTTGAATTGGATACCTTACCCAGAAACTTAATCCCACACTATTGACTATCAGGGGAGAAATCTTCTGAAAACTACTTTAGCTACTCAGATTAGAGGCTCTTCGAGGTACGGAATTAACCAGTAAGTAGTATCACTATTGGCAAAAGTACTAACAAGCAAAAGTACTATTTCTTGGAGTAGCTGGAACTGTTTCCTGGTTAGCACGGGTATTTTTCAGATTAATCCTCATTAAAATAGTGCCCTAATCTAACTCACTCCCCAGCTATTCTATATGAGCCATTAGTCTCTGAACAAACCTAAATTTCATCGTTGACATTCTCCTACAACGATTTAGGTACTTGTAGTGGCTTTTAGAGTACAGAATATACTATAATACGTTCTGTATAGTCCATTTATCTGAAAGGGAGTTGAAGAAACTTATAATTCTGATTATAATCAGTCCAATTCTGATAATTATGATCAGACTCAAAGAGAGTCACTTCGTGACTAAGGAAATCTATTCCGCTCCCGCTACTTCTGCAAATCCGAAAATTTTCCACCCCTTAGCAGATTTTAGCCAAGATTTTCAAATTTCGGATCAGAATATGGGAAAAATCCGGAAAATTCTCTAGAAGCTGTAAACTAAACATGTTTTATCAGCCATGTACGATAATAAGGATATTCTATGAATCTCTCCGCAAATGAGAGTCTTTCCCCTGAAACAAAATCAAAGATTGCTGCCCTGAAATCTTGGAAGAATAACGGCTTCTATTTCTTCGGCCCTCACCTGAAGCGTGTTTTGCATCGTGCTGGTAAAGTAAAGACTTACATATTCAAAATCATCTTCTTCAATACAGGTCCTTTTATTATCCAAGGTAGTCCTTCAGAAGTCAGTGAAGCTGTTGATCATCTCCCTAAGTTCCTAAGAATCCCTTCTCTTACTCTCTGTTTTTCCGAAAAGATGATGCAAACAATCCGGGATTACAACAATTCCAAATCTCCAACAATCCTAAGCTTTTCTGAAATAGTCGCTTCTATTTTCAGTCTGCGTCTTCAAAGAACAGACGACCCCGACCTATTCTGGAAATATAAGAAGAAACTACTCTTCCCTTCTCAGTTAGATTGTCTTTTTGGATTTATTGACAGAGCTATAAAAATAATAGTTAACTCTAATAGAGGATTAGGCGGCATTAATTCCTACTACAAAAGTCTCATTGGTGAAGGCGTTAAGGACTCGACTCCAATGTCCATCGAAAATTACCAGAAGGATTTTAATTCTGAACCTGATCACAAAAACCTCGTACTGTCCTTTTTAGATGACTATCTAAGAGACCAGAAAAAAAGAGGATTTGGATCGATGTTCCAAAGACACATTTATCGACATTTTCTTATTTGGGCTTCTAGATTGAGCATTTGGAATTCTTCTTTCATTGTTACCTTACCTTATCAATTTGAATTCTTTGATATCCTCGAAGCCTCTCCAAGACTCACTCTTTCTAAAGAAGATCCTTCTAAAGAAGATTCTTCTAAAATTTGCATTTTCGACGTTTCATCCTTAAAAGTAGATGTTCCTGAAATACAAGATCAGTTTCAAAGTCTGGATTTTATTCTTGTAGAGCATCCCCTCGATGAAACTCTTCCAGATAGCGATAATGAAGATTCCTTCATTCAATCAAATGGCGGGGTTTATACGAATCCTGAAGATCCTCGAACTATTGATCTCAGGGCTAATCCTACATTGCCTCTTCCTCTTTCTAGAGTTGAGCCTCCTGAGAAGGACGAGGACGAAAAGGGAAGGAAAAATAAAATTAGAGGAAGTAATTATGACTAAAGCGACCAGATTTCACATTTATGTTTCTAAGAAGGATTATTACACCCAGAGAAACAATGAGATTGACCCTCTCGTTTCTTGCAATGTAACTTCTATGATTCAAGCAGCGGACATAATGGGGTTTTCTAAGACATTTCCTAATGACCCTAAATACACACAACCTGAAGATGCCTTACGCCATTTAATCGAGAGTGCTGGAGAGTATCCTACGGGTCACTCTACCTTGTCTTTATACACTAACAAGTTTTTAGGAGGAAACTTTACAAGCTTTTCTACTGTCAACCTTGTCCAAGATTTACTGAGAGATATCCGAGAAAGTCGACCAGTCGTGCTATCTGGTAATTTTCCTTACATTAATTCGAAAGGCAAGAAAATGACACTCGGCCATATCAACACTTTAATTGGTTACGAGACAGACGATAACAACGAACTTTCAAAGGTGACTATTCTCGATCCATTTGGCAACCCCCTTAAAAATTTCGAGGGTACAGGCTACCTAATCGAGTTGACAGCTGCACAGTTCTATGATTTCTATAAACCAGTCACTTTCGTATCGCATAAATGGGCTCATCGTTGGAAATTTCCACTCTAAAAAAGGAGTAAGATTTATGTCAGAAAAGAAGAAATACAGGTTCATTAGTAACCCTCCCAAAGAAGTTTCTTCTAAGAAGGAAAACGAGTCTTCTGATCCGATTATTCGACCGGTAAGACCTGGGGATAAGCCGCCTACAAAGATAGTAGACTCCTATTACGATAATTACCAAGAAGAAATTTCTAAACATTCTGTAGAAAGTTCAGGAAAAGCTATTTCACCTGAATAAGAGCAGGAGCATTGAAGGAGAATGCTCCTAATGAAATTAAAATTTTACCAGCTGGCATCGAACCCAAAGAGACGCTCACTCTTTACCATATTTTATATCTCCAATATAAATTTTCTAGATGCCAGTTGGTTTTTATTTAAGCCCTTCATTACCTCCTTCCCACTATCTTTGACTCTGGCTGATATTGAAGGTAGTGGGATTTTTTAATCTGTAGAACAGTGCCTCCTAGGCATGCATTTCCCCACTGTCTCTTTTTGGTTTTGTGAGAGATTCCCTTAAAGGGGCAGTGGTTTTTTATTCAAATGGCGAATTACATCAATATGTGAGGAGAAAAAAACATATGAGTAATGAAACTACTCGATTAATGTACAAAAGGACTAAATACGGCGATCATCCTCATTATCTTGTATTTCCTTTTGATGAAGGGGTCCATATTAGACCATTGTCTTCTAATGACCCTAGTAACCCTGTAAAACCCGGGGATTCCCATCTTTTCTATCATGGTTTTGTTAAAGATTTAAATTCCTTCAGTAAGGCTCCTATTTATTACGGATTTAAACCTTGGCAAGAACACATCTTAGGTAAGATGATGTCAGTAATAACAAAAGGTGAGGTTAATAAATACGGGATAATAGAATACGAGCATAAAGGCCATCGTTTGTTAAAACACGTTTTAACAAACGGAGAATTTCACCCTGATGGATCAGGGTGGTCAGGGCAAACAACCGTTCTCATGAATGTTATAGATCGTACTGACGATTTTTGTATTAGACGTAATCAATCGAAAGTCTTAACGACTAGAGTTAAGTACAAAGAGGGGAATTTCTACTCTTCTCTCGGATTTCCTATTAAGATATTTGATGATATGATGAAGAAGGCTAACAAATCTCTCTTAGATACTGATTATTTCATCTACAGAAATGGTTGGGGGTCATCTTCTTCAACTCATAGAGAACCTTTCGAAGTTTATTCTTTTAAAGATGACTGTGAATCCTTAGAAGATCTCGATTTGTTATCCTGCGTCTCCTCCACCTATTCTTTAAATGCTCTTACAGAAGAGGAAAAGAATTACAACCTCTATGATTTTTCAACTATGCCTCTTTACCAACCTTCTGTTGCAGGGTATATTTATTATGTGTTGAAGAATTTCATTAAGGAAGCGGATAAAGAATTTCCTGGACACGGTTTCGAGGAATATTACAGGACTTTAATGTCAGAAGACGAGAAAGTGAAAAAAGAAATAAAATTTAGCCAAGAACGAATAAAAATGGAAGAGTGGATGTCATCTCAAGGAAAAAGATTAAATGGCTATGAGTGGTGTACCCTCGTTGATTAAGATTTTTATACACAACAATCTAAAACAAAAACACTAGGAGGTGTTTAATGCCAGTACTTCAATTCGGAAGTAAAATGAAGTCTCCTTATCTAGAACAATGGAGACCAGAACCCGGGACTCTTACGACTATTTCCCTTCTTAGTCTAAATCCCATCGGTACTCGATCACACTGGGTGGATGTTCCAGAGCTATCCATCAAAGATCGTTGTCAATGTGTAGAAGGTTTTTGCTGTAAAGCTTTCGGCCAAGCTTGGCTAACTTATTTCTTCCCCATCTGGGTGTATGATAATCCAGGTTCGGTAGAAGGGACATTCTTCACATTTGCTGCTACCCCCACTCAATATCGGAACATAGTAAACTTGGCTAAAGCCGGTGATTTACTCACTTTCGATGTTCAAGTGCAAGTAGTTCAGCAAGGAACCGGTTATCAGACTTCTTACACTCTTATGCCTAATTCTACTCTTCGGTCTTCAATGAGCGAAGAAATGAAGGCTAAGATTAAGGAATCTATCGACGTTTTCTACAAGGAAGAAGAGAAACTATGTCGGTCTATGACTGCGGAATCTTATAATTCCCTGTTGCAAAAAGTCAATTACGATTTCCATTCCGGTCTTCCTCTCATTAAGAAGACTGGGAGTCCCACACAAAATCCGGGATTCTTTCCTGGCGGTATTCCTGGTGCTCCCCCTCAGCCACCAAACCCTGGGTATCCACAAGCTCCCCAAGCTAGTATACCGAATGTTACACCTACTACTCAGACTGCTGTGGAAGTTCCTCAAATACCACCAAAAGAAGTTACTTCACCCGAAGTTCCTTCTCAGCCACAAGCTCCTCATGTTACAGAGAGTAATTTAGTTACTCCTCCGTCCAGGCCAGCTCCTGTAACTCCCGAGGAAATACAGTCTATGTTGTCTTAATTCCTGAAAGTCCCTGCAAACTCTGTAGGGACTTTCTTAGAATAGCAGACTTGCTCCATGGAAGAGCAAAGGAAATTTTATGAGCGTAGAACTTCGTCTTTACAAAGCTGCAGAGAGAGGAGATCTAAAAGAAGTCGAGGAGATATTGTCGAGCCCTTCTAGGCTGGATTTAAACGACGCTTGGCGTCAATGGACTCCTTTAATGAGAGCCTGCCAACATAATTATTTAGAGATTGTAAAGCTCTTACTTGATGCTGGAGCTAATATTAACTATATAGGCCCACAGAAATCAACAGCTCTTATTAAAGCGGTTCACTATTGCAATTTCGATATTGCTTCTTTTCTGATTTCTAAGGGAGCTTCTGTAAATAATCAGGATACATCAGGTAATACTGCTCTTATATTCGCAATCCAGGTACATCGCGATGATCTCGTGGATTTGCTTTTAGATGCCGGTGCTAAAATACCTAGTCCATCGGTGATTAAGAAGCAATTAGAGCATACTGACCATCTTAAATACAATAACAGAAAGATCGTAAAATCTTTAAATGCAAGAGGTTCTAATGTCCGTCTTGAAAAAGACGAATACCTCTACGATTATAAGAAGAACCCAAAAATCACAGATCTTGCATGTAAAGGTAAAGTTAATGAAATCGCTTCCTTGTTAGAAACAGATCCCTCTCAGTTGGATGCTAGAACTTCTTGTACCGGAGAAACACCTCTTATAACTGCTTGCAGGTTTAATAATATAGAAGTGGTTAAGCTATTGATCAAGAAGAAAGCCGATTTGGATTTTATGAGTTCCCGCTATACCACAGCTCTTATGCTTGCTACTAAGTTCGGCTATCTGCGGGTTGTGAAAGCCTTAGTTAACGCTAAAGCCAGCCTAACCTTGTTATGCAATGGTAAATCTGTACTAACTTACGCTTGTATAGGTAGATATACGCAGATTGTCAAATTTTATCTCGATAAAGGTCTCCGACCTGTTGAAACGCCTGAAAAGCTATTAGAGGCTATGAGTAAGTGTGCTAAGAATTCTACAGAGTTTCCCGGTATAATAGAGATGCTTAGTTCGGTAGGTTTTGATATATACGGTGTACAAAAGCTTACTCCGGAACAAAAGCGAATTAAGTTCCTAGAAGAAAATGTAAATAATCTTCAGAAAACAGTAAAAACTCTTCTTGAAGAAAATAAAAAACCTCCCTCGGAAGATTTACCCATTAAAGAATCAGATCCGGAACAAAATATACAAGAGGAAATTAACCAGAAAGAAGAAGGGATAAAGCTTCTTAAAGAAAAGCTTAAAAAGTCTAAGAAAAATATAGATGCTTTGTTTCTAGCTTCTGAAAAAGGCAATCTGAATTCTATTAAAAAGCTTGTTTCTGGTGGAGTTAATGTGAATTGTAAGAGCCCTGTTCAGGAAACGACTCCTCTTCACTCAGCTGCCAAAAATGGCAAGTTTAAAGCCGTTAAACTTTTAATCACTTTAGGTGCTTTAATTGAGGCCCAAGATTCGAGAAAAGAGACGCCATTAGCCGCCGCTATTTTTGAAAGTCATGTCAAGAATACTGTTAAAGGTTATAAAGAAACCGTGAAGATTCTGTTAAATTCGAAGGCTAAGTTCTCCTTTACTATATTGGAGAGGCTAATAGTAAGAGCTTCTGAGGAATTCCCTTCTGGAGATCTAAAAGAGACTCTTACGAACTTAGGTTTGACTGTGGAGGGTAAATTTATTAAATAGAGACTTAAATAGGGACTGAAGATCATTAATTCTCCTCTATACTACGCCCATGGCTACACGCACGCACAGACACCCAGCACACCCAGCACACCCAGCACACCACGGCACAGGACAGGCAGGTACAGTCATCGCCTCCACTTCCGGCCGGGTTGCAGTAAAACAAGTTGATCGTGTAAAAGTCATGGGAGGGTCTATGAAGACCGCAACAAAAATCGGAATTGGAGTCTCGCTAGTTATGCTATCTGTTCCTACGATAGCAGCTGCTCAAGACTCTGTGGTTTCAGCTTCTGAAGAGTTATCTCGAGCTGAAGAAGAGTTATCTCGAGCTCTAGAAGAGTTCGATAAAAAGTTAATCCTCCAAGATGAAGCACTTGAGGATTTTTCACGGTCCATGAGTTCTTATTTCGCTAACACTGAAAGTCAGTTTCTGTTAGACTCTTATCTATTAGCTGCTGTGAATTATAGTAGGGCTCAAGAGGATTATGGTAAAGCCTGTCGTATTCTTGAAGAAGCTTCTCCCGTTTTTGAAGAAGCTTTCAAGAGATATAAGGAATCCCTTAATTAGATGAAGAGTATTTCACCCGTTGTCTCGACAAACCCCTTTAAGGAAATATCTGATTTGCCAGAGTTAGATATTTCAGTAGTTAAGCATACTCTCCTTTTGTTTGTAAGCTACAAAGAGGCAACGGGTTTTTATTTGAATGTTAATCGTGTTTTAAAGACGAAAGGTATAATTTATTTCGGGTTCGATTCCCGAATCGTCTATCCACTCTTAAGAGTGAGAAAAGGAGAGTAATATGAAAAAGATATTACTTATGATCATGTTGGTAGTTTTCGTTATAATGCCAATGTTTGCTAATGGAGGAGCCGAAGGTTCTCTGTATAGTTTCGAGGAAGTGAAAAGCGATGCAGATGTTCAAGAGGAGGTTGCTGCGGGGATTGCTTCTTTAGGCAAGGCGGCTTATATAGACTCCTTGGAGAGTCAGAAAAATGATGCGGAGAGTGAAAAGGAGAGTTTGGTTGAGAAGCTCTCTAATGCTGAGTATAAGACTAGTCTTAATCCAAGGAGAAAACGTTACTTGGATAATAAGATAGAGAATTTAACCGCTAAGCTGAAGAAAGCCGAGGAATATGAAGATACTTCTGAAGAAGCTGCTTCCACCCAATAACTCTTAGATTCACAAGTCTTAAAAGTGCAAGGTAATGGCCTTCTCTAGAGTTCGAGTCTCTAGGCACTTATCCTCAATAGGGAAAAGGAGTATTCTTATGACAAGAACAGTAACCATAGACAGTTTATTCCAGAAGGGAAATAAGTTAAAAGCAGCTTGTTCTGCTTATCTTTCCGCTCTTGTAGCTTCTAGGGGATTTGAAGCTGATGAGGCTTTCCTAGCTATACAAAAAACCTATCGTACTCTCAAGGCTTCTTACCAAGCGGATTACGATATCGCCCCCTTAGAAGTAAGGAAAGAAGCTAGTCGTAAGCATGCTCTGGCTAAGGGAGCCGAAGATCATATTTGGGATAGGTTTAAAGAATGCTAAAAGAAAAGCCAATACTTAAAAGTGCCTATTTAAGTGATCCTGACCCTAGGGTTCTCCAATTCTTAATAAATGAGGGAGCTTTTATTGACTCACGAGATGAAGATGGCCAAACTCCGCTAATGCTGGCCTGTAAGCAAAATCCTAATCCTGAAATTCCCCGAATTCTTCTTGAGTGTGGAGCGGATATTAATGCTGAAAGCAAGTATGGTTTGACACCTTTAATGTATGCTACTAAGTTTAACTGTCATCTAGAAATTATTCGACTTCTTGTCTATGCGGGAGCCAATGTTAATGCTGAAAGCCAGCGTGGATGGACTCCTCTAGCTCTTGCTACGAAAGCCGCTAATTTAGGAGTTATCCAATATCTTCTAAATCATGGAGCTAATATCGATGCAAAAGATTCTCGAGGACGAACTGCATTAATGCATGCTATCGTAGATAAAGTTAGCCTACAAATTGTTCGTTATCTCCTCCATAAAGGAGCTAGTGTTCATGCGGAAAATAATAGAGGATCGACACCTATGTTATATGCTGCAACTCATCCTCGTTCAGGACTTATCGGAATTCTCATTGATAATGGAGCTGAGGTTAATGTGAAAGATAGTACGGGATGGACTCCGTTATTGGAGGCTCTGAAGGCGTATGCTTCGAGTCCGAAGGATAAGCCAAGAAATCTTCAAAATGTCCGTGCTCTAATTCTTGCGGGAGCTAAAATTAGTGAAGGTTCTTACGCGACTGTTCCATTTCCCTTACTCGAGAAATTCTGGGATATGGAAAAACAAATACTGAAGAAGGAGGATTAAATGTTAGAGTTTATTCGTACACTAACATTGATATTGGTGGTCGCTACTATGACGGTATTAGTTGACAGATATTACGACAACAAGGAGGATTAAATGTCGGAAATGTGGATGGTTATTTTTCGTATAGTAATGGGTCTATTGGTGGGCTATGCTATGGCTAGATATTACGATAACGAGGATGATTAAATGTCGGAGTTTATCTGGGAACAAGTCAGATTTTTCGTGACTCTATTGGTAGTTTCGTCATTATTGTACGTATATCTTAATCACAAGGAGAAGTAAGATGGGAAAGACTCAAGAAAGTATAGCACAGGATTCTAGGTTGAGAGAGGCCGTAATAAAAGGTCAGCTTTCTGCCATAGAAAAGATAATAGACAGTGGGATAGACCTCGAATCCAAGAATTTAGACGGTGACACTGCATTGTTAATATCTGTATTGCAGCGTCGTAAGAAAGTGACACAACTCTTGATTCGTAAAGGAGCGAATCTCGAGGTTAAGAATAATCAAGGTTACACCCCCTTGCTAAGAGCTTCTCATCTTGGATACGTAGAAGTTACAAGGGCCTTACTTGATGCCGGTGCCGATATTAAAGCTACAAACCCTAAAGGAGAGACTGCCTTGATGAGAGCCTCTTCTTTCTGTCGTGAAGATATCGTTCAATTACTGCTCGATAGTGGAGCTGATCCTCATGTTAAAGACAATTTTGGAGTTACTGCATTAGCAATTGCTCAGGCAGAAGGCCATTCCAACATTGTTGAATTGATAAAATCGGCTACCTTCGAAACTGTGTAAAAGGAGAAATATTATGAAGAAAGGATTGTTAATAGTAGCTATATTGCTGCTGAGTTCGGTTAGCCTATTCTCCCAAGAATGGCCTGATTTAACAGAAGATCTATGGAAAGAAATGACTGTTGAACAGTTAAAGGAATATCATTATAGCGGAAAAGATATTGATGCAAAAGGTGGAAAGGAACAAACTCCTCTAATGTATGCTTCTGGGAACTCTAGTATAGAGATTATTCAATATCTTCTTAATAGCGGAGCTGATGTCAATGCAAAAGATATTAACGAAAATACACCCTTAATGTATGCTTCGGGTTGGAATTCCTTAGAAAATGTTAAACTTCTTCTCCGTAATAAAGCTGATATTGATGCAAGGAATATAGATGGAGTAACACCCTTAATGTATGCTTCGGGTTGGAGTTCCTTAGAAATTGTTAAACTTCTTCTCCGTAATAAAGCCAATATTAATGCTAAAAGCCTGAATGGTTGGATACCTCTAAATTTTGCTGTACGTTTTAGTTCACATCCTGAAATTATAGAGTTTCTAATTGATATTAGTGGAGACCAGCAAAATTGGGAAACATTATGGGAGTTTCTAAACTATAACGAAGATTTAAAAGGTACTGAAGTGTATTGGAAGATTAATGATTACCGCTAAAGACTTAACAAAAGGAGAAATATTATGGGAAAGACAATTGACGACCCCTTAATATTAGCTGTTTACAAAGGAGATGTACCCTCTGTCAAGAAGTTGATGAAGGAAAATTACAATCTCGAGACTCGTAATTATGATGGCGACACCGCTCTTATCTTATCCATGAAACGTTGGCATATACGTCTCATGAAATTGTTGCTGAGAAAAGGGAATGTTAATGTAGACGCTACAGATAGTCATGGAAGAACAGCTCTTATGTTGGCTGTCAATATCTGTAATAGCCAAGCTGTCAAATTGCTTTTGAAGGAGAAAGCTTCTATAACTAGGATGGATTCAGCCAGAAATACTGCTATTTCGATAGCAGTCAAAAAGGGCTACAAAAAGATTGAGAGAATGCTGAAAGTGGCATTAGGCTAATAAAAGGAGGATTCCAATGAAAATGAAAAAATTGGAATGGGTTGATCAGGAAGAAAAAAGGAAGTTCGCAGATAGTGAGTCTTGGGGGATTTCTACTACAATAGATTTACATAATTGTAATCCAGCTTTGATTCGAGATAAAGATTACATTTCTAAGTTTGTAGTCGAGCTCTGTGATTTTATAAAAGTCAAGCGTTTTGGAGAACCGCAAATAGTCCATTTCGGGAAAGATCCCAAGGTATCCGGTTATTCCATGACTCAGCTCATCGAAACTTCGTTAGTATCGGCTCATTTTGTGGAGAAAACCAATAATGTTTACATCGATATTTTCTCCTGCAAGTTCTATCCTCCTTATGCTGCGGCTTGTTTCTGTGAGAGTTTCTTCAGAGCGAAAGACGGTCGTTGTCGTTCAGAGTTTAGGAAATAAAAGGAGAATAATATGCACGATGATGCTATAAATATGAGAATCTTCATGATTCTGAGTTTTGTTTTTGCTTTTACTTTAATGGGGAATATAGCTTTTCATGAGAATTATAAACTTCGAAAGAGTTGTTCAGAATCTCCAATAACTAGTCAGGATTCCCCCACAACTATCGAGAAATAGAATCCCTGTAGCTTATTACAGCTTCTTCCTCATTATTTGAATTCTCGATACTTATCCTAAGAAAATTTTAAGGAGAATTTTATGCGAAAAGCTTCTAAAGCGAAAAGCTTGGAAGATTTCCTCTCGGAAGTTGACGATTCCGAGAAAGAATTAATCTGTCATAGAACAGGATTGCTTCCCTTCGATCTTATGAGTAAAGGGAAAGGAATTGCCGAAGGGTTACTCTACCAGATCTATTCCGACACTGGATTCGGGAAAAGTACTCTAATCCTGTCTCTCATTAAAGCTCTTGCCAACAAAGGTAAGAAATCCCTTTTCGTGGAAATTGAGCCAAATCGAGGGCTTGCGAAAGATATCGGCTTATTCACCAATTTCTATAAGCCATACTTCGGCATCTATTCTCTCTGTACTTTCGGGGAATTAGGCAATTTAACGGAATCTTTTCTAGAATCCAATTGGGATTTCATGTTCATCGACTCTATCTCTGCTTGCAGGCCTTCCAATATCAATTTTGCCGATATTGAAACTCAGCAGATAGGCTTAGATGCCCGTATAGCCCAAAACTATATTTCACTCCTCCAAGGGGCTCTTCAAGGAACTAAGAAGACTGTTGTCTACCTCAATCAAATCAGGTCTATCATAGGTCAAAAGAACCCTTTCGGTCCTACTACTACTGTAGATGGTGGTTATGCTTCTAGATTCTACGCTGGTGTTCGGGCTACAATAACAAGTAGCTATCAATCTGCAGATCTGTCTGATGGAACTAGTATAGTAGGTAAGACCGGTTATCTTTCCTGCGAGAAGAATAGGGTAGCTCCTCCTCTAGTGCCGGTTCCGATTCAAATACTCTTTGGGAAAGGTGTCGCTAACATTTATACTCTCCTCTACTTCTTAAACTGGTCGGGTGCTATGAAGTTCTCGGGAGCTGGTAATGTTGCATTCGATGTTCCTGGTTTAGAAAAAGAAAATGTGAAAGGAAAAGTGGCTCGCAACGAATACGTGAAAGAAAATTATGAAGTTTGCGAGAAGTATTTTTACGACAGGATCGAGGAATATTTCCATTATCTCTCCTCTAGGCCCAAATTTACACCACTTTAAAGAGCAGAACTAAACTTACTTGTAGAAGGTTGTATAAAAGGAGGTGATAAAAATGGATAAGATTACCCAAGAACAGTTGATTATAGCACGTTCTAAAGCTCATGTCGGCATCAAAGAAGCTCGAATGAAATGTGGTAAAGTACTTGTTTATCTGCAAGAAACATACACTACCAGAGAAACACGCCCTACATTTCACAAGATCTTAAAAGAAGCCCAGGCTGAATTCGGTAAAACTCTGATAAAGATTCAAAAAGAGTACGAAAACACCAAGAATATGCTTCTAGCATAGATCAAAAGGAGGACAATGGTAATAAATTAGGTGATTAAAGTTTGTAAGATTAGTTCTACTCGATCTAATCTTACATTTTCTAACTATGTCATAAAGGAGAAAGAAATGACAAAAGAAATGACAAAAGAAATGACAAAAGAAGAAGAAAAGGCGCTTTTAGTTGATATTAAGGATAATATTATTCGTCAAGCGAATGAAATATCTAGGGAGTATGAACATCTGGTAAAGTCTTCTGAGGTCGATAGTTCCAAGCTCGATGAAATAAAATCCAAGCTCGATGAAATAAAATCATTGATCAAAGAGGGTAATAAGGTTAGTAGGAAGTACCTGACCCGCATTATAGTAATAACCTCATTTACTGCTTTGCTTACGATTATAAATTTTATCCTTTCTAATTCATAAAGGAGAAATCTATGACGGAAATGGTAAAAGAGATGTTCTTAGAAAAGAAGCCAAATGAGCCCTTAACAGAGAAGAAGTTTCGGATTGCTAATGTTGCATTTGATCGAGCCTACGATACTGCTTATAAAGCTGCTCTAGAAAAATCAGCTTCTGATTCTACTGTTGATCCAGGTCCTATAGCAGAGCAAGCCGCCTATAATGCTTATGAGGAAGCTTACGCTATTGCTTATAAGTTAGAAAGATCGTTTCAAAATCTAACTTGATAAAAGGAGAAAGAAGTGGAAACGGAAACATGTGAGATAGTCTTCTTCGTATTTGCAGTTATAGGTTTCGCGAAGATTTTTTATGAAATCGGAAGATGGAAAGGGAGACAGGAATGACAAAAGAAAAAATGGTTTCTGGTTTTAAGAAAAAACTAGATGTTGCCCAGGCTAACTACGATGCTGCTTGGGATGTATTCGCTGCTGCCCATAATGCCCGTATTGATGCCGAGACATCTGTCCGCTATGCCAAAAGAGCTTCCGATCTTGTATACCAAGCTGCCTACACGGCTTCTCGAGATGCCCACGAAGTCTACAAAGCTGCCAAATCCGCTCGAGATGCTGCCGAAAAAGCCTACAAGTCTGCTCAATCTACTTCAGTTCGGGTAAAGATAGAAGAATTGTAATTTTAAACCTCCTCCTTAGTGGGGAGGTACTCTATTCAAAAGGAGAAAGAGACGGTAATGACAAAAGAAGAAAAGCACAAGATTATAAAAGAAGCTTTAACAGACGGGAAGTTTCCGATTGCTTATGATCGATTTACTAAAGCATATGAAGATGCTTACTTTGTTGCCCAGAATAAATCTATCTCTGATCCTTCTATTGACCCAGTTCATATAGCCAAGCAAGCTGCTTACGATGCTTATGACATTGCTTATAATAATGCCGAAGAAGCTGAAAGAGTACTTCGAATTCTTCGAAGTCAACCTTTAGAGTAAAAGGAGAAAGAAATGGTAATGACAAGAGAAGAAATTCAAAAGGAAGCCTATGAAGCAGAGTCTGCTTACGATGCTGCCAGAGAAGCCTACTATTCTTCTCACAAAGCTTGGTTGGCTGCTGAAAAAGCTCTAAATGAAACCCATCTTGCCTACGAGTCTACCAATGCTTGTTACAATGATCCCCTCGAGGCTCAGCTGTCTAATGCTTATCATGCTGCTCGTAAAGTTAAAGAGGATACCTATCATGTTTTCTGTGCTGCTCGCTCTGCCTTCTACGATGCTCATGATGTCAGAGAGACTGCTAGAGATAATTTGAAGTTTAACAAGATTTGAAAGCCGTAAACCTCTCCCTTAGTGGAAAGGTATCCTAATAAAAGGAGAGTATTATTACAAAGATGAAAGTGGATTCTGATCTTAAGAAAGACTTCGATGCCGTAAAGGCTGCCAAAGAAGCCTACGAGGATGCCTACCAAGCTGCTTGGGATGCTTACAGAATCTACGAAGCTGCTAAAGATGCCCGTGATGCTGCCTTCAATGCCTACAGGGCTGTTCGAGAAGTTAATAAGAAGTCTAATTAGTTCATTCAAAAGGAGAAGAAAAGAATGACAAAGATAAATTCAGACCCTGCCGTTAAGAAAGCTCAAGAAGCTCGAGATGCTGCCGACAAGGACCTCTGTGCTGCTGAAAGGGGCTTACTAGTTGCCTCTGAGGACTACAATGCTGTAATCCAAGCCCACAGTTCTAGCTCTGGTTCGTGGGGTTCATTTCAAACCCGCAATTTTGCTCGGGATTCGTTCGAAGAGGAGTACCGTAAAGCCTTCAGAGCTGCCCTCGAAGTCCGAAAAGTTGCTAGGATAAATAGCTGGGCTGCTGAAAAAGCCCGTAGCGAAGCCTACAGGGTTGCAACTGAATTGAAGTACGAAGAGGCCTAAATTTCAACCTCCTCCTTAGTGGGGAGGTTCATTCAAAAGGAGAAGAAAAGAATGACAAAAGAAGAACTACAATCATTAGCAAAAGCACAAGTAGATCAGTTGGGTTCTGATTATATTAAAGCTTGTATAGACGAAGCCGAATTCGCTAGAAATATTACTTTAGAGGCTCAAGATAGTTATATAGCTACCAAAAAGCTTCATGACTCTGTTATTGCTAACTCTAGGTCTCAAGCAGAAATAGTAAATGCTAGGGAAGAGTTTAAACAAGCCCGAGATGCTTTTATAGAATCTTATGAAGTAAGTCTTGAAGTCGAGAAGAAAGCTTCAGAAGTTTTGACTAGTCAGGGCTCAACCGCCTTAGCAGGGAGAAACTAGTTCATTCAAAAGGAGAAGAAAAGAATGACAAGGACAAAAGAAATTGAGAAGGACATAAGAGCTCTGGCAAAGATAAAGAAAAGAATGGCAAAGAGGGATTTAAAAGATCGATTAAAGATTACCCAACTTCTAATTGACAGCGGAGCTGATGTTAACGCAAAAGATAACGAAGGGAATTCTGTTCTGTTTTATGCCTTAGGGGGTAATTCAGACAGTCTCAAATCTGCCCTCGAAGCCGCTAAAAAGATTTCTCATCTTACTACGGCTACCCAAAAGTCTCTCGGAGAGCTTGCTAATATTACTATGCAATCTAACTAGTTCATTCAAAAGGAGAAGAAAAGAATGACAGAGAAAGAACTGAAAGAAATACAAGCAAAATTACGAGCACAAGAAGAGAAGCTGGATACTTTTTATTTTACAGCTCGTTTCGAAGAAGCCTTAGTTGCTAAGGATATCGCTTTAGAGGCTTTAGATAAGTATGAGTCTGACAAAAAGCTTCACGACTCTTATATTTCTACCCCTAGGTCTCAAGGACAGGTATTGAATGCTAGAGCAGAGCTTAAAGAATCCCGAGATGCTTATTTTAAAGCTTATCAAGATAGTTGCGAAGCCAACAATCTGGTTAAAACATCTTTGGAAAAGACCTAAGAGTCTAACTAGTTCATTCAAAAGGAGAAGAAAAGAATGACAAAGACAAAAGAAAAAACACTACAAGAAATACTACCAAAGATGACACCTGCACAAAAAGAAGCATGGGCACAAGTACGTAAGTTGAATGAGGGTTATACTAAAGTTTATGAGGAAGAATTCAAGTCTTCTCAAATTGCTGCTTTAGAAGCTCTTGCTATTTATGAATCTGCCAAAAAGTCTTATGACTCTGTTGCTTCTCTTTCTATGTCTCAATCATTGATAGATATGGCTATGGCAGAGCTTAAAGAAGCCCAAGAAGTTTTTACAAAAGCTTATGACGCAACTTTTGAAGCCCAGGAAAAAGTCTTTAGAATTTCGAAATTCTTGAGGCCTTTGAAATCTTAGTCAGTGTAGATCTTTCCCTCCTACTGTCCTCTTGTAGAGCCACCGTCACTCTTAATAGGGCAGTAGGTTTTTTAAAAGGAGTTTTTTATGACAAAAGAAAAGACCAGGAATAAGATTCCAGAAGAACCCAAAGATCCAACTTCTGAATCTTCTATACTCACTTTAAAGGATTTAGAAAAAGACGTGTTACATAATAGGTTGAAATTCTACCTTAAGAAGTATTTTGTAAAGCCACTTCCCCTTGAAGATCCTATTATAGAAGAAGCTGATAAATGGTTAGCTTCTCCTCCTTCAGAGAAAACAGGGTATTACTCTCTTAAAGAAAACGACTTTTTCTGTTTTCTACAGTCCGTCATATTAGGATACAATAGGAAAATAGATTGGGGAGAGATTTCTATTCCCGTTTTAATTCAAGAAACTTTCAGTGAGTATGGGTACGAGGACAGGATAGATTATTATAACCAAGAATTAGTGATAATATGGGAAATTCCTAACTCAGTTCCAAACATACGTAAATGGGAAGTAGTCCTTCAGCTTTGGGAAATACGAGCTTTGAAGAATAAGAAAACTCTACTTCTTTCGACCGTTTCTTCTATAGGAACTTCCGAGATCAATTTAGTGCCATTTTCATCGATCGGCCAAACTGCAATAAAGGAAATTATATGACATTTAATGATAGCATTCTCGCTGGTTTTTTCTATTTAAGTGAGCTATCCGAGACAGGGGGCCATGATGAGGATTTTGAAGCCGAGAATATAAAATCCAGCTTTCATTTTATAGAAGATGTCAATTTACAGACCTGGTATGAATGGTATATCCAAGTTTTTGATAGCACCGACCGTTTCCCTTCCTTCCAGACATTCTCACAATCGGCTTTTATACAAAAAT
>JACSEK010000005.1_pt1 | contig 46543 bp, 45 predicted proteins | sample 8225431 | NCBI WGS metagenome assembly JACSEK01 (sample SAMN15704673, study PRJNA253121) | viral metagenome | isolation source: viral DNA from sea star tissue collected in USA, Olympic National Park... | host: Pisaster ochraceus | collected 2013 | reverse complement strand
TATAAAACAATATAATGTACTTCATTTTGTTTTATAATTATAATTGTTTTTAGGGTTTGCAGGTAAAATTTTGAATCCAAACGAATCTTAAAAAAATATTACCTGCAAACCCTAAAAACAATTATAATTATAAAACAAAATGAAGTACATTATATTGTTTTATAATTATGTAAAAGATAAGATAACAGCACTAAATAATCATGTTTTACCTGTTATTATATCATTCCTAAAAAATATTTTAATTTTTATGTTAGAATATTTCACAACATTTTCATACGCACTGCTACATTTTATCAGCACATCATCAATTTTGATTATTGAATCAATCAGTTCGCTCTTACTAACATTTATCCATTTTGTTAGCAATTCTATATTACTTTTTCTTAAGCTTAATACTAAAGTAATAAAAATTTCATCTAATTTTCTAAAAGTTAGCATAACTAAGATAAGTACATTTATAAAAAGATCATTAGCTAATGTATTAAAATTTGTTAAGAACTTATAATGTTATTATTATTGTTCAACAATTGCTAATATGTCATCCATTTTTATAATCAAATGATCAATGTTATCTATTTCCATTTTAGTACCTAAATACTCGTCGTACAACACCACTTGACCAACTTTCAAATCACTATTTTCACTATCGTTCCCAACTGCAACTACTGTTGCGAGATGAACTTTATGTTCAGCAGTATCTGGTATTATAATACCACCTTTAGTTTCATTTTTATTTTTTATTATTTTTAATAAAACCCTATTACCCAATGGCGTACATTTCATTGTTCTACCTTCCTATTATTTAAATTTTTATATATATATGAACTTTCCTTCCTTATATATACCTTATATATAGTGTTTATACCTTATATATATAGTATATATATCATTCCATTGCGTGAGTGATGTTTTAACGAAAAATAACTCAGTCAGTTCTTTTTCATATATAATGTAAATAAATTATAAATTATTTATGAATAAAATTAATCCGAAAAAAATTACGCCGATATTCGATTACACCGAAGAAGAAAACGACGAATTCTTATCAGTAAGAGCAAGGAAAGAAGAATTACAGCTCATTTCATTAAAAGCTAAAGAATTCCAATACCAAAAAGACTTACAAACTGTTATTAATAAAAAAGTTCTTTTAGATCTTGTTCTAGCATATCTTACGAGGTTGCATACATTTATGTTAGATCAACCAAATCGACTTGCACAAGAAGTTCAAGCACTTGCTTTGTCTGGTGCATCACATCATAAAATTGAAAAGTTCATGATGGAAAACATAGAATCTAAGCTCATTGCAACATATAACTTTTTAAAAAAAAAAGCAGACAAAAATTACCCGAGTTTAAAAAGGAATTTTTAGGTTTACAATCAGCTAAAGATTTCATAAAAGAACTTTATGACCTTCCCACTTCAAAAACTAAGCTCACTTTAGTAGAAGTTGCTGAAAAATATAGAGTACTCCCTCCCACATCAGCTAAATCTGGTGAATATAGGTATTCCTATACACCTTACATGCATGAGATAGCAATGCAATGCTCAGCAGAATCCGAAACTGAACGGATAACCTTAATGGGCGGTGCGCAATCGGGGAAAACATCTGGAGTGTTAGAAAATGGATTGCTTTACTGGACTGACTTAGGCGAACCTTGCAATGTACTTTACCTTTCCGCAACATTAAACTTAGTTCAACAATTCGTTCAAGTTCGTATGGACAACTTATATCGGCAAGCGGGAGTAAGGTTGCATCGTGAGTTGGTAGATTACGAAACTCAGCAGATCACTAAAACTACGGGTGATCAACTATTGAAAAAAACGGGAGCAGGTTTTGTTCACATTTTCAAGTCCTATGGATCAGTAAAAGAATTACGAACATTAGATTTCAGAGTTGTTTTGTTAGACGAAGTGGACGAAATGTTAACTAATCAATCGTACTCGAAGCAAGGTTCAATCATGAAAATAATTGAAGAGCGTACCCATACTTATGCAAACCGAAAGAAAATTGTCATAGCAAGCACTCCACTTTTGAAAAGGACGAGCATTGTTTATAAGGCATTTCTTGAAGGAGATCAGCGGTACTGTCATATTGAATGCCCCTATTGTTTTAAAATGCAGAAGTTAGAATTTAAAAACTTGAAGTGGAAGTTTGCTAATGCTGAACAAACTAAAGTTGACATGCTGAGCGTATATATGGAATGCATACATAACAAATGCAAGATAAAAAATAACGATAAAACTTCATTTTTAACTTTAGAAAAAATTAAATGGATACCAGAGAATACTGAACACGCTCAGTTGAATCACAGGAGTTATCAATTCTCTCAGTTGTACTCCCCAATTGGCATGACGAGTTGGGAAGGATTAGCACAAAAATTTGTTGATTGTAAGAACGACGCTGACAACTTACAAACTTTTTATAATACTAATCTTGGACTACCTTACGACGATGTTATAGATAATCAGCGCCCTGAGTTATTACATGTGCTACAAGAACGGTACAAAGCAGGTACTCTTCCTGAAGTTCCGAGGGACAGTGATATGAAGCCACTAGTTGCCACGATGGGAGTGGATGTGCAAGGCAATCGGCTTGAATGCGAACTTGTGGGCTGGGGAAAAAATGAACTTAGTTGGTCATTGGGATATTATGTTATAGCTGGGGACACATCAGCGTATGGATCAGGTGCATGGGAGAACTTTTCTACATTTTTGAGGGAAGGCAATTTACCAATGGGCCCTTCCTTAGTATTGATTGACGCAGGATTCAACACTCCCGCAGTTAATCAATTCTGCAACGGTACTAAAAGGGTACGACCATGTAAGGGGGGATCAGCGCTTAGGAGTGATAGGTTTAGGCATACACTCTTAACGGGATTCGCAGGGTATAACGGCAGTGCATTGGAACATTACATTGTTGATGGCAACATTTACAAAACTAATTTGTATAATAATTTATTACTTAGAAAGCGAGAAAAAACTAAGGAAGTGCCGAGGGGCTATTGCATGTTTCCGCAAGATTACACCAAGGAATACTTTAAAATGCTTCAAGCAGAAGAACAAGTGGCTGAATATAACTCCAGAACGGGTAAGTTTTATCGCTTTATTTTCAAGTCGCGTCATGGTACGAGGAGTGAAGCATTGGATTGTAGAGTGTATGCAATGTGCGCACTTGATATATTTGCGAATAAGCTATGCAAGTCAATGAATCTTGGTCTAAAAAGCACAGATTGGGACATATTTTGGAAAGCTGCCGAATTACAATACGCAAAGCACCCCCCAAATCCTCCTAAAAGTACGATAAATAACGATTCCATCGTACAATGGCGTACTCTTACCGACAAATACACTAAAAGGTTATAATTATAGTATATATACTATAAGAAGCGGTTTATATTTGTTTTTTTATTCATCGTTTGTAAGTACTTGTAATACAAGGACTTAGCGAGCTTCTTATATATATGTTTACATTCATTTATGAGATTTGCCAAAGTATTATCATCAAAACTAGAAAATAATCAAGTTATATTACAAGTTGAAACGATTGACGGAGAGATGGAAGTTATATATTGTAATTCTAACAACTCATTTACGCTTCCACCTAAAGATACTGTTATTTTATTACAAGAAACTGACCAGAAGAACAAGTTTATTTCACATTCATCACAAAACCATTCGGATAAATTCAAAGATTTAACAGATGGTGAACTATGCATGTATGCAATTGAAAATAACGAAGTAAAATCTAATATCAAGTTCAAGAAAGAAGGGAACAAAATTATCATAAACGATGGGGATGATTTCCTGGTTTCATGGAACAACTTAAATGATAAATTACAACAAATTGAAAATGCAATAAAAGAATTATACACTACTTTGAACACGCATCAGCACTTAGTTAATTTAACTGGATCTGGCACTCCACCTGTTGTGTCTGGATTCTCATCGCAAATAATACCTAAATTAAAAATTCCAACTATCACTGATTCTTCAACATTTAAAATAGATAACATACAAGTTAATCAACCTACCTAATAATATACATATGCAAGACATAAAAATTGACACAACTACAAATGATATTCTTATTAAAGATGGCGACATAGTATTAGAAAATTCTATATTATCAGACATCAAGTTAACATTGTTCACTCATAAAAATTACTGGCATAATTTTGTTGAAAAAGAAGAAATAGAAAAAATTGGCAAGGGGTATGTTGAATCATTAAACGGAACAATAACGAACGATACGATAAACAACATAACTGCTCGATGCAAGTTAGCTTTAAAATTTCTTTACAAGAAATATAACATTAAAGATTTATCAGTGTCGGTTGCATCAGTTTCAGTTGACAGGATAACAGTAAAAATTAGTGTTATGCTTCATAATGATATTACATTGGAGATTATAGTTTGAAAAATATAGCAGAAATTGAACAAGAAATTGTACATAACATAGAAGAAGAATTTAATCAAACAATCCCCACTGATAAAATTTCATTCTTACGAGTGTTTGTGCGAGCAATAGCTTCGCAAATAGCTTTACAAAATATCTCCATTGAACAATATTCTAAGGAAATATACCCACAAACTGCATCCGAATTTGGATTAAATTATTGGAGCCAACTTGTTAATGTTCGTAGAATTCTAAACACAACTGCGAGGTACGGAGTAGAAATCGTTAAAACTAAATTAGCGATAACAAATGATGAAAATGACATCGAATATAAGTTTAATTTTTCTGAGCTATTACACAATGAATTAAGCTTCGTTCTTGACAATTCACAAGCTGAAGGCGAAAACATTTACATATATAATTCATCTAAAGTTGGGAAAGAAGGTAATGTACCACTTAACACTTCTTTATTATTTGAAGACAATAACACTAATTTATTTTACACAGCTAAAGTTGTAAAAATATTACGAGCAGGTAATGATGATATTGAATCAATACCTAAATGGAGAGAACGAATTCTTACAAAGCTCCACACGAGGGATTTAACTGGGACGATAGGATGGTACAGGAACATTGCACTTTCAGTTAGTGAAGTTGAAGAGTGTTATGTGTACACTAATACAGAAACATCAGGAATTGTAGATTTATATGTGAAATTAAAAATAAATAGTGGAGTGGGAGCGAAGTTGAAAGAAATTGAAGATAAGTTCAATGAACCGCAAAACGATTTATTGTACTTGTCGTCCAGTTCAGTTTTGAATAAAGTTATTGTAAAAGAAGTTATAGATCATAAGTTAGCAGTTCAAATAAAAGATCTTGTAGAACCTGTTAATGTGATAGAAAATCGCAAACCGCTCGAAGCTGATATAATTTATTCAGAGATAACTGAAGCAATAAAAAATTACTTAAAATCACGCAAGCCATACATCCCGTCTATAACTGAAGAAAAAAATTCAATTCTTTATAAAAATGAAGTAATATCAGAAATACAAAAAGTAATCAACACAATTAATCCACTCCTAAGATACAAAGAAGTTTTCATTAACACTACCCAATCACGAATTGGGTGGCACGAAATTGGCAGTCAGATATCAGACATATATAAACTAAACAAGGGAGAAAATGTATCATTATACAAAAACAAAATTGATTTTTCTTACTCTGCAGAATCTTTCGGGCCGATTAGGGAAATTCCTGAGGGGAAATATTCTAGCCAAGACATAACTTCAGTTGAATCTTTAATAAGTGATGATATTTATTATATTGAAGACCGAGCATTTGCGTATAATGATATAAATGAAATTACTTTTTCTAAAAATTTAATACGGATTGGAGAGTATGCATTTTATCGTAATCCGTTGGACGAAATAACTATTCCAGATTTTATTGAAATTGGATTTGGAGCGTTTAAGCACAACTTTGGACATCGATTACGAGTTAATTTACCCCGACAATTATTTAATTCTTTCTTAGCACGAGCGTTGTATGATAGGTTTGATTTATCTGCTTCATTTTATGATTTGGATGGTGAGGCCTTAATAGTATACAACCGACCAACCAAAATTAACGATTCTGAGTATCGCAATAGGTTCATCGAAGGGGTACTTGATTATGCTTACATACCAGATTTTATAACAGTTATTGGCGATGGCGCATTTGCAGGAAACCAAGGCATAACGGGAGCAAATTTCCCGTCAGGGTTAACAACAATTGGATCCGTAGCTTTTGTGAATAATGACTTCAGGGAAGTTGAATTACCAAACAGCGTGCAAACATTAGGTTCGTCAGTTTGGAGTCGTAATTCATTACTGACTACGGTTAGGATGTCGCAAACATTGTTCGAAAAGTTAAGTTATGAAGAATTACAAAACATATTTCCGTCCAATCCACAGTTTTATAACTTAGACACGGGCGAAGTTATGAGTAAGCCTGAGCAAAATTAAAAAAACATAGAATTATATATATATGGATATTATTACAAAAAATAAAATTGTAAAATCGATAAAATCATTACTTCCTAATAATACTTTATTAGAAAAAAACGATAAGTCTAACATATCAAAGTTAATAACTATACTATCTAATCGGTATTCCGTACAACACGAAGCTGTTGAAAAAGTTATCAATGCATTTTTCTTAAATACTGTAGAATCGTTAGATCCTGTAGAAACGAAAATTCACTTAGAAAATGCAATAAGCAAATTACAATCGTCATACCAACTTCCGATTGACAACATTATAGCTGATGAAACAGAAACGGTAGTAATAAACAGTCAAAAAGTTGAAAAAATTATATCAATTGACGAACAAAAGAAAATTGCGTTAAAAGAGTTTTGGAAAAATAAGCATAATTTAACTTTTAATGAGTTAGAACAAACTTACAAAAAATTCGGCTTTGATAATGTAAAAATACGAAGGCAAACTGTCAAGGAACACGAATATTCCCAAATAGCAACTTTTCTTAGAAAAAACTTGTACGAAGCGAGGATGAACCGAACCGAATCTCGGATGAACAATGGATTATATGCAATAATGGGAAAATCAGGCAGTATAGATTTCATATACGATACTTTTGTTATATCAGATAATCCACAATATACCTTACCAGCCGATCCAAAGAAGCGAAGGTTCATGTTCGTTTTAGAAAGTTCACATCTTGACAGTGAAGGGAGCGAAGTTGCAAGCCGTTTAAAAATCAGGAAAGAACGCAGGCAAGATTTTATCGATTTAACTTTAACTATAAAGCCAGCTTTTGTGTGGTTTCTTTGCAGGATTAAATTTATTACGCCTTATATTCACGATAATGCTTACAGGAATTATGGCTTAACGGAATACGAACTGAGTGATGATACAATTTCTATCGGAGCGTATGCATTTGCAGATAACTTATTAGATTACCAAACCGAACCTTTTAAAATTCCCTTAACAGTAAAAGAAGTGAAAATTGGAGCATTCACAAACAATCCAAAACTAGCTTTAATTTCACTCAGTGAAACATTGTTTAATTCTTACACTGAACTTTCAGAACTTGACGAGCGCTTTGGCGAGGGAGTATTATATTTTAATATATTAACAGGTGAGCAATTTGATTTACCAAACGAAATAGCAGCTAAGAAGTATTTGTCTCAAGGCCTTACTGAGTTTACTTTTTTAGACAAGATTACTATTATTGGAGATAGTGCATTCAGAAGGAACAACTTAACGAGCATTACATTACCACCCAATTTGCTCACAATAGGTGAACGAGCATTTGCCTCAAACGATTTAACAGAAATCACATTACCGACGAGTGTTAGGTTTGTTGGAGATGAAGCATTTTTCAGGAATCCTAATTTAATAAAAGTAGTACTGAGTGAAACTTTGTTTAACACTTTTAATAAGTTAGAACTTTTAAGCAGGTTCGGAGATAAGGCAGAATATTTCACTCATGATGGAACCCCTTTACGAATACCATATTTGGAAATTGCAGATGGTGAATATGCAAATTTGAACATTAATAATTTTGAAATTCCAGTTTTGATTGATGTAATAGGAATTTCAGCTTTTCAAAATAACTTCATAAGTTATATCGAACTACCACCTAACTTAAAAATTATAAAATCGTACGCATTCAAAAGTAATTCATTATCATCAATACGAATTCCCGAAACTGTTGAAGAAATCGGCAATCAAGCATTTGCTAACAATAATCTTTACATGCGAGTATTTTTGAGCGAAGCATTATTTGACAAATATACTAAAACTGAATTAGAAAATCGGTTTGGATTATATTCAACTTTTTATTCACTGGAAGGGATAGAACTAAAAAAAGTATTAGAAATTCCCACCTTACAATACGACAGGTCGGGATTATTGGGTGATGTATCACATTTAATATCTGAAGAAATTAGGATTATCAAGCCGTATGCGTTTAGAGGAAATGTAATAACGAGCATTACATTACCTGAAAGTTTAAAGCGAATAGAAGAAGGAGCATTCCGAACGAATAACTTAACTTCAATTACCATTCCACGAAATGTGAATTTTGTCGGATTAGGTGCATTTAGTTTAAATTACTTCTTAACGGAAGTTATTTTAACGAGGAAGTTGTTTGACAGCTTCACCGAAGCAGAACTGATTAACAGGTTTGGTGAGTTAGCTCATTATTATGATATTGACCGACCACTTAACGGCGGAGCGGTGTATGATCAAATTGATGTAAGAACGATAACGGATTATCATTACGCTGACGAAGATATTGAAGGAACTTACAAAGTACCTTATAGTGTACAAACTATAGGTGAGCAAGCATTTGCAAACAATAACATTAATTTTTTTATACTACCAGAAGCATTAGAAGAACTTTCCACTTCGTACTCAGGCAACCCGATAGAAAAAGTTATTATATCACAAGGATTGTACACTTACTATCAAAGCCGATTAAGTGAATTCTTTGGCAATGAAGTTGAATATTTCAACCATGATAACGAACGCTTGGGCGGAATAATAACAACAATTACATCACGACAATATTTATCAAATAACATTAGAGGTGATGCAAGTGCATTCATGCCACAGCACTTAAAAATTATAGAAAGCGAAGCATTCTCAAACAATCCAATTTCATCAATTACATTTCCAGAAACATTAGAAGAAATACATTACCTAGCATTTCTCAGCAATCGTTTTGTTGAAATTATACTACCACCGAATGTGAAAGTCTTACAAGAACAATGCTTCACATTCAATCACGGGCTGACAAAAGTAGTAATGTCGCAAGAACTGTTTGACTCATATTCTACCGAAGCATTAAAAAGTCGGTTTAAAGACAATGTAGATTATTTTACGCACGATGGAACTGAGCTTACAAAAACTGGAGATGAAATTTTACAAGTAATTGGAATTCGAGAATATTTTAACGATTTTTTAAAAGGAGATCAAAGTGATAAAGTCCCTGAGGGAATAATTACGATTTGGGACGAAGCGTTTTATTCTAACAAAATTACATCAATTACTTTACCTTCTACATTAGGATACATCGGTAGGCAAGCATTTCAAAATAATTTACTAACTGAAATTACTATTCCAGAAAATGTTTATTTTATTGAGTCGAATGCTTTTTATGGTAATCCCGATTTGAGAACAGTCAGGATGAGTGAGAAGTTGTTTAAAAGGTTCACGAGTGGTCAACTTACGAGTAGGTTTGGAAGAGCTGCGTTATATTATAATCTTGACAATGAACCCCTTGGCGCGATAAGTGAAAATGCTATTATACGACAAAAATCTTACATCAATATCGGTCTTGAAAATGATGTATCTAACTTATTACCTCACACGATCAGAAGAATTGAACGATTTGCATTTGCGAATAACCAAATACGGAGTGCCACGCTTCCACAAGCGCTGGAAGTAATACAAGTTGGAGCTTTTTATTCTAACAGGTTTTCAGAAATTACCATACCGAAAAATGTTAAGTTATTGCAAGATTGGGCATTTGCTAATACTCAAGTTGGATACTTCCTTTCCAGAGTTGTTATGTCATTAGAACTGTTCGATTCGTTTTCTTCAACTGCTTTAGCGAGTAGGTTTGGACCGCAAGCATCGTATTTCACCCACGAAGGCGTGCAATTGATTAAAGATCCCGATAGTGAACAAATTACCGAAATAACTATTAGGCAGTATGCTGATCAACGATTACGACGAGATCAAAGTGATAAAGTTCCAGAAGGGATAATTACAATTCGTAAGGAAGCATTTTTCGATAACGGGATTAACACAATTACTTTACCTTCTACTTTAGAATTCATAGAAAATTTTGCATTTAAACTAAATAGGTTTAGAATAATTATTATTCCTGAAAAAGTTTATTACATCGGCGAAGGTGCATTTGAAGGTAATATTATAAGCCGTGTAAAAATGACAAAAAAATTATTTGATGCAATGACAACTGATGAACTTGAAGAGTGCTTCGGCTCACAAGCTGCTTATTATGATTTTAACACCAACCTATTATTACAAAAATAAATAATTATATAAATAACTTTAATTAGAATATAATTAAACTTAAAGAAGGTACATAAAAAAATTATATGATAAACTACAAAGGCGATTTACCCAACGGCACTCCAAAATTAAATATTATTGACAATGATGGAAATTATCCTTCAGGAAAATTTAGAAATGAATCCCAAATTGATAATACCGCAGGTACTACGATTAGGGCAGAGATGTTTAATGAATTATACGCGTTGCCGTATTATTTGATGCAAGAACACGGAATGAAGTTGTTCGGTACCACTACTCCGTCGAATGAGGAGGAATTCTCACGGGGATCTTCCCACACAGGCTCTGCTGATACGCGCTTAGAAACTTCTCATGCAAACAGTTATCAGATGTGGCAACTGTTTGAAGAGTTCATCCGCCCTGTTGGAAAAGTATTTTTTGAATACCAAGCACTGTCCCCTTTGACAACTTTATACCCAGATTTAATTTTTACTAGATCGCCGAGCGCTTACAGAGGATGCTTTTTCCGAGTAGAAAACTCAGGCACTGCAACGGGAGTGGGCGGAACTGCCAAGTGGAACGATACTAACCCACACATTACGCCTTGGATGATGCCAGAAATTTATGGGGAGTTATACTTACCGTTCGGCGGAATACGGGATCAAGATTTCTTGACAGATAGCAGTGGAGAATTTTTGACATTAGGAAGAGAAAAAAATAGAAATTTAGAAACGGAAAAAAGAACATTATCAATTTTTGAAGATACTTTGTTTGACGGCAGGGATTTCTCCTCTGCGACATATGGTTCGTCAAGTGCGATGATGCGCCTAAATACAATAACTCAGTTTTATAACGCGATGATTGACTTGCGTAGTGAATTAATTAAATTGCACGGTGGCAATTTTGATTTGAACGACGAAGGAAATTCATTTAACCGCTTTATTGCTTTATTACGATCCTACGGATCCCAACGAGATGAACATGCTGCCGACCCTAAGCGAGATTTATTACATCAAATAGTTATTGATTCTGCTTATATGCCACATACACGAGGCCACACTTATAATTACCTGGCCGATGGCTTGAACGGTGGATTTAGCGAATCCGAATTACGCCCTGCGAACGAGGTAGAAATTGCACCTAAGCACATGACAATGCGAATGTACATTAAAACGGGAACTATTTTTAAGCCCCAATAAAAAGGAAAAGGAAAACATAAAAATATGAAGTTATATAAAATACATAATAATGAGATACTACATGAACTTTACGGAGCTAAATTAAAAGAACTTGAAGGGTACGAAGCGATCTCTGAAGAAGACGCTAATAAGTTATACAAAAAATCATTTGATGAAAAATTGGACAGGATAAAAACTGAACATGATAAGATCGAAGCTGAACATTCAGAAGAGATAATTACATTAAATAATAATATTAAAGAGTTATCAAACAAAACAGAAATAACAGATGAAGAACTTAATTCATTGAACAAATTGAACAAAACATTAAAAGCTAAACGCTCAGAAGTACAAAAGAAAAAAACAAATGCACACGATACAGTGATGAACGAACTTACAAAAGAACAAAAGTTCGTTAATGATTACATTGCTGAACAAGTGAAAAAAAGTAAGCAACTTCGAGAGAAAACAGAAAAAACACAACGAGAACAAAACGAAAGAATACAAGAAAATAAGAAAACATTTATTCAAGAAAATATTCTTGCCAGGGAACGAGCTATTGAAAAAGTAAATTCCTCTGACATGAGTTCGGAAAAAAAGGTTATAGAAACGAAAAAGTATACACAAGAAATTGAATACTACAAAAGGTTGTTAACTAAAATATAATTATGTACACCATAGAATACATTTTAAACAAAATTAACACAATTGAAGAGCAACTGGATACAGGTATTCAATCAACTGAGCTGAACACTAACCAGTCAGTTCATAAAGTAGTATATTCAACAACTGGATTAGAGCGTAGCTTGTGGAGATGGAAAAATAAATTAAAGCAATTATACCCTTCGGAATATAAAAAAATGTACGGTAGTACTTATTTCTACGGGATAAGCAACAGGAGATAATACTTTAAAGTATTATTTATTATATATACATATGTTTATAAAGACAGCCACTAAAATATTAGAAAAAAATAATGTATCGTACCTAAACAACACGATTTATCCTTCCCGAGATATTGTACAAAAGAAAAAAGTCAGTAAAGCAATACAAACTTTGCATAGGCACAATGTAAGTTATCGTGATTCATCTTACAAAACTTTTTTTAATGGAGCTAAATCTCCCGCAATATTGAAGCATCAATCAATTAAAGGATTGGACTTCCTGGCAATACAACAAAAAAGTTATGAAATATTCATAGATTCAGTGTTTGCGCAATCTATGATAAAATCATTAAAGTACTTTACAGTGAATTCGGGATTACGATTACAAAGTACGCCATCTTCAACTATATTAAACAAAACGAGCATTGATGACATAACTCAGTTTTCATTAACTGCACAAGATCTTTGGATGAACTGGAGCAGCACTAATGAAGCAGATTACCACAAAAAATATTCTTACAATTCATTGGAAGGAATGCGAGCTGAACACCTTTTCATCTTTGGCGAGTACTTTTACATCAGGCGAGTTGAAAAAGATAACCCTTTAACAATCCAACTTATTGATCCGAGGAACATCATCAATCCAACACTTGATAAAGTATTATCTGTAAGGAAGAAAGGTGGAGACATAATTAATGGAATAGAAATTGATAAAAATGGTAAAGATGTAGCCGTATATATAAGGACTAAAAATAAAAATTACTTACATCACCTTACCACCCGTGTACCGTTCGTAGAGAAAAACGGCTTCCAAAGAGTGTGCCATTCATTGATAAATCATGTGGACATCATGAACACGCATCGTGGCTTACCCGTGCTATCGTTAGTATTACATGAAATTGAAAAGATGACTGACGCTGATTTGTTTGAACTGGATTCCATGGCAATGAACTCATCCATTGCAGGTTTTATAACTAACAACTTAAATTACGATGTAGGCAGTGCATTTCCTACTGACGCTGAAAACTTAGTTTCACAAAACACTACATCAGCAGGCGTGCCAATTGATCATTATAAAACTACTTATAAGGAAATTAAGCAAGGTGGCATGATGCTACAAAACTTACCCCCTGGGACAAACATTCAACCTTATGACACAAAGCGACCGAATGCAAACATGACAAATTACATGAACTCTAAAATGGAATATTTAGGAGTTGCCTCCGCAGGAATACCGCTTGAAGTAATTAAGCAAACCTTTTCAGATAACTTCAGTGCAAGTCGCGCAGCTACTGACCTGGCCTGGAAGGTATTTACCTATTACAATAAAAATAATTTCATAACGCATAATCAACTTGATTATGAAATATTTCTTAATTATTACATAGCAAGTGGTGATTTAAAAGTATCTGAGTGGGACATTGTCCACAAAAGGAAGGCATGGTGCAATGCGGTATGGCATGGTCAAAGCAAGCCAACTTTCAACCCGTTGCAGGAAGCTAAGGCATCTCAAGTTTTGTTAGAAGAAGGACTAACAAGTAGGGAAATTGAAAGTCAAAAATTCAGTGATACATCAGCAACGGAAAATGTAAGAAGATTAGTTAACGAAAACATTCAACTAGCTGAAGCTAATAAGGTACTAGCAGAGCTGGTTAATAAAACAAAAACCGAGGAAGTAGAAATTGAAGATTCATCTAAGAAACAAAAGGAGTAAACAACAAAAATGAGTAAATTAAGCAACACATATTTTTTTATCAACACGAGTAAGTACAATGAGTATGAAAAAATGATATCAACTTTATCATTAACTACAGAGAAAGTTTCCGCACAGGAAATGAACAAATCGTTAAGATTAAAAGAACAAAACACTTATTCATTAAAAAATGAAAACAATAAAGTTATTGCAGTTATGAACATCAACGGGGTATTGTTTAAATCCTATAACATGTTGTACTCATGGTTCGGTATTGAACAATCATCTTACTCACAAATTCAATCTGATCTTAAGCACATCCAATCAGACAATTCAATTGACGAAATAGAACTCAGGGTAAATTCTCCTGGGGGTAATGTGGAAGGATACTTCGAAACTATCCGAACACTGCAATCTATAACTAAACCGATTACCGCTTACATCGGATCGATGGGCTGTTCGGCAGCTTATGGAATTTGCGCACAAGCTGATAAAATATATTCAGAAAAGTGGAGTGTTATTGGCTCAGTTGGAGTTATTGCAACTTTTACTAAGTACGATAAAGAACTTGAAAAGTACGGAATTGAAGAGTTTACATTTCGCGGTAAGCAATCGCCCAATAAAAATCCAGATCCCGCAACATCTGAAGGGAGTAAAAAAATACAAAAGCATATTGACGAATTGGGAGAATTGTTTTATCAATCCGTAGCTGAAGGGCGTAAGCAAGATTACTCATATGTTTTGAAAAATTATTTAGCAGGTGATGTATGCTTCGGCAATAATGCGAAAGAAAATAACATGATAGACATTGTTATCGATGAAAACAATAAAGAAAATGATACAATTACATTATCAAGCAATGAACCAGTTGAAAAATTAACTGTTGAAGTTGTACAAAATAAAAAAATAAAAGGAGAAAATATGGAAAAAGAAAAAGATCTTACTACACAACAAAACGATAATACTTCAAATGAAAAAGTTATCAACAAAGTTGCCGAAGTAAGTAAAAATAACAATTCATATAAAGAAAGCATAAAAAATCTTTGTGAAAAATATCCCGATTTTGAAAACAAAATAATCAAAGGTGCATATTTTGAACAAGATGTTTTAGCAATAGAAAATGATATTTTAAAAGAACAATTAACTAATGTACTTACTGCTAAGTCATCCAAAGAAAAATCTGAAAAGGAATCTCAATTGGTTGCTAAGAACGAACTTGACGAAGCTACAAAAAATGAAGTGGCTGATTTCGAACAAGGTGAAGTAGCTATTGAAGACAATAGCAATCCACTTATAGCAGTAGCAAACAATATGTTAAAATCAGAATATTCATTAAATAATAATCAAAAGGAGAGTGCGTAATGATCCCATTAGAAGCACAAAAGAAGTTCGACACTACGCCGTCAGTAGTTGGTGATGTAAGGACAACTTCAATTACTGTTAAAACTGGTGAAAATGTAGAAGTTGCTGATAATACATTAAAATTATTATCGCGAGGAACGGACGGTAAGTTCGTCGAGTTCAAAGAGCTTGACAATTCGCAAGGTGGAAGCCGCCCTTCTGTTATACTTGACACATCCGTAGATGCAACTTCGAGTGATAAAACAGCTAGAGTTTACACAAAAGGTACTGTTTTTTCTAACAAAATAAAATTCGAAGGTGCTTTAACTTTAGATTCCGTCTTGGATGGTAATACAAAGAAGATCTCTGTGAGGGATTATTTGCATATGGTAGGGTTCAACTTGATTGAAAGCGGGACATACGAGGTATAAATTATGGAAAATATAACAATAGCAGAAAAATTTAAAGCTAATTGGAGCTTTAATCTAACACAAGCACAGTTGGACATCGCACAAGGTGGACAATCAATATTTAATCAACAATTATATAAGTATGATGAATATGGTGAAGTTCTTGAAGAAGAAGCATTAGAAAAAGTAGAAGTGATAACTAAAGATATCGCGCGAGGTACACCCTCCGTTGCAGACGATGTGAAGTCAGTGCAGTTGGGACTAAGCACTAAATCGTCCAAGGTATACCCACTCATACAATCACAATCTCACATTACAGGTTCGCAATTAAATAAAAGGATTCCTGGACTTGAAGTGCCATATTCAGATTCTAACCTAAATAAGTTTGCGAAAACTTATTACTTAGCACAACGCAACCTAACAGTTATGCTCGAAGAAATATCACGCACTGCTGAGACGATGTGTTGGGAAGTATTGCAATCTGGTAAGTTGATAACTCAAAATGGTACACTAGATTATAGGAGATCACCTAAGCTCACAGGTAAAACTGTAAAGGTGGCGTGGAGTGATAATGCATCCAATCCACATGAAGATCTTGGCAATGCACTAAAAGTACTTACGCAAACTGGTAAGAATGTTAACTCTGGCATGCCACTTGCCATTATGGGCGACAGTGCATGGGAGAACTTTAAAAACATTATAAGAGGAATGAAGCAACAAGACGGCATCAAGTTGATCGACACAAACATCGCACCGTTTGATGCACCAACTGATTCTGCATTTCTTGGAGCGAATGGGTTCGAATACCAAGGATGGATTATAACATCGTTTGGTGGTAAGAAAATTCACTTATATACTTATCCAAAGTACTATGCGTCCACTCCAAGCACAGAAACTGATTCAACTACCCCGTATGTGTCAGATAATTTATGCACGATAATGTATTATCAAAAAAAGTACTTCCAAATGTTTTATGGAGCGAACGAGAACATGCCATCTGCTAATGACATTGGCAGTGCATTCTTCGGAACAATCCCAATGCCACTAGCAGACACTACCGCGAATGGGATTGGTTCATCATTCATCCCTGCTATCGCAATGGACTTAAAATTTAAGGTTTATGATTATGACAAGGGCGTAGGCATGCTACTTGAAGTTGCACCACTGCCAATTGTTCAACATCGTAATTGCGTAGTAAGTATAGATACATCTGTTAATACATCCCCCATAGGAGCGTAGGAATGAAAAAAGAAAAAGAACTAAAATACAAAGTAAATTCAGAAACGCTTTTTATATTAGGTAGGACTTATCGTAAGGATGATATAATATCAGCTGAAGCGCTTGAAGGTTTTAATCACATTAACATTCTAGTGAATGAAAAATCATTATTAGAACTGTTGGTGAAGAAAGAAAAACCTGACAAAGATAAAGAAAAGGTTAAGAAAGATAAGAACGATAAAACTATCGATGATGATGTATCTATATCATCACCTGATGACGGTCAGCTTTAATTTATAAAACTTTATGGACATTATAAGTATGCATTTGCAAACAATCGAACATCATATAAAGTTGTTCGGTCGTGAGTGCATATTTAACAAGAGCACTCCAAAGGAGTTTACCATAATTGCAGTTTGGAATGACATAAGTACGCTTAGCACAATGTCTGAAATCCCATCTGAGAAAGTGTTAGGAGCAGTCAGTTCGTTATATGTGTCCAAGAAAACCCTGTCCGAACTGGACAAAGATATATTTGAAGACGATACGGTGTACGGGAAAATAAGTTTGTACAGTGAACCTAATTATTATAAAATTTCTGAGATATTTTATGATAAGCAACTTCCCGCACTGCTATGTTTTCTTAAACATGTTGACGATTTAAAATGGAAGTAATACTATGGCAAGAACATTAAAATCATTCTTTGTAATTGAACATTTTAAAAACACTTTAACATCGTCCTTATCAGAAGCTAATGCGCAACTATGTAAAATAACTAATTATAACGCATTCCACTCTTCCCATGAAGATAAAAAATATGTAATAAGCATATATGCTGACAATTTTAGTTCACCTGATTACACAAGAACTAATATTGAATTAATAACGAGCGCTGTGTGTGATTGTTATGTCATTATTGGAGCTGATGATAATCAAAATGCAATGCAAAATGCCGAACTTGAAAGTCAAAAGTTATTACAATATTGTTATTCCATTTTAACTAATTCAACTAACTTGGATTTACAAGTTATTGATGATGACGGTACGGAACACTTACTTTCAAGTTTTAAACTTAACACAATAGAAAAAATTGAATATAACGACGATGTTAAGCATGATAGAATTTTAAAAGGATGGCGTATAAACTTTGAGTATGGCATGGACGAAGCAATAGAACATGAAAAATTACAAGATATTTTAAGTAATTCATTTTACATTAAAGTAGAAAGTTTACCTAAAACTGAAGAGCAAGAACAATTAGAAATTGCAGAACGAGAGCGGATAGAAAATGAACGATTGAACAGGGAAAAGTTAAAACGAAAGCGTGAAGAACAACAGCGCTTAGCTTTGTTAGAACAAGAGCGCTTAGAATCCGAGCGATTAGCACGAGAAGAAGCTAAGCGATTAGCTGAACAAGAACGAGAACGAATAGCGCTAGAAGAACAGCAACAACTTGAAGAAGACGAGCGCCAAAGGTTAGAAGATGAAAAGCGACAATTAGAACTTGAACGAATTGCCAGGGAAGAGCAAGAGCGCTTAGCTGAAGAGGAGCGCGAAAGATTAGCTGAAGAATTAGAAGCGAGGATTGAACAAGAAAGGTTAGACAGGATTACTATTTACGAACGACAATTTTTCAATCAAAATTACACGAGGTATACTATTCCCGATTATAAAGAAATAATTGAAAAGGAAGCATTCGCAAATAACGATTTTGAAATAATCACAATACCTAAAAATGTACGAATATTAGGTGAAGGAGTGTTCGCTAACAATCCAAGATTAAGAGAAATAACATTAACCGAACAACTATTTAACACATACACATTCGGTGAACTTACAAACAGGTTCGGCGTAGTATTATATTTCACTCATTCGGGTGAACAGTTAACTTCACCAACTGAAATACCAGAAAATCAATATGCTAATCAAGATATTACGGGTGATATTGGATATCGATACTTTCCTTTTAATTTATCAATTATCGGTAAGCGAGCATTTTACAATAATCAAATATCCAACATTCGGTTTCCCGAAGAATTAAAATCAATAGGAGATGAAGCGTTTTCTAATAATTTATTAACTAACATATCAATTCCTGATAGCGTAGTCTCAATAGGTGATAGTGCATTTGCAAACAATCCTAATTTGTTAACGGTGAGGATGTCATTAAAATTGTTCAATTCATACACTGAATTAGAATTGATTAACAGGTTTGGTGAGCAAGCAACTTTTGTATCCCTTATTGGATTCACGCTTGTTAAAGTAATTAAAACACAAGAATTTTTTGAAAACCTTATCTCAGGTGATGCGAGTTATTTACTTCCTGAAGGAGTTGTGAAAATACGCTCACAAGCATTAGCTAATAATAAAATCTCATCAATAACTTTACCATCCACATTAGTTTCAATTCGAGATAGTGCATTTGAAAATAATTACTTAACTGGCATTACAATTCCAGACAATGTGAACTTTATTGGGAGGAATGCATTTGCAAACAATCCTAATTTATCTCGAGTAATAATAACGCAAGATTTGTTTAATACATTCAATGTGGACGATTTGATTAATCGGTTTGGTGAAAATGCATACTTTATAACAAAAGATGGCACATTACTAATACCACCTAAATTAAAAATAATTCAAAACTTTAGGTATGCTAACATTTTAGATTCAGTTAGTATTTCGTTTCCCAATTCTGTAATTGAAATTGGAGATAATGCATTTAGCAATAATAGTGCATTACAAGAAATAACCTTACCCCCAAGATTATTAGCAATAGGATTTGGTGCATTTTCAATTGAAGTTGCCAAAGAGAATACGGGGGTAAGTGAAATAATAATACCTCAAAGCGTTAACCGAATAAAAGATTTAGCATTTTTAAATCATACAAACTTGACAAGGGTAATAATGTCGGAGCGCTTATTTGATAAGTACACGGAAAACGAACTTGCTAACAAGTTCAATGCTTCGGTAGAATATTTTGACCATGACGATAATAAGCTAAAAAAATTAAGCTCTATCTCCCCTAGTCAATATAGATCACGCAATTTAACAGGTGATGTTAGTAGGTTAGTTCCAGAAGGAATAACAAGGATTAAATCCTCAGCCTTCCAAAATAATAGGATTACTTTTATCACCTTACCTTCCACATTAGAACAAATAGAATCCAATGCATTTGCAAATAATTACTTCACTGAAATTACTATCCCACCATTGGTTGATAAGCTAGAACCAAGAGTGTTTGCAGACAATCCTTATTTAGTAAAAGTAATTTTAGAACGAACTTTGTATGAAAGTTTTACTGAGCAAGAGTTAGTTGAAAGGTTTGGCGAGGACATAGAATATTTCACTACCACAGGTGAGTTGCTTAATCCATTAATTAAAATACGGGACAGTAAATATTTATCAAAAGGATTCTTCGGTGATGGGAGTTATTTAATACCTGATGGGGTTATAACCATAGGGAATTCCGCATTCCGATCAAACGAATTTACTTTTTTCACCTTTCCAGAAAGTTTAGAACGGATTGGTGAACGATCGTTCGAATCTAATAATTTACCAGAAATTACATTACCAGAAAATGTTAACTTCGTTGGAACGAGTGCATTTGCAAACAATCCAAACTTACTAAGAATAACAATGACTAAAAAATTATTTAAAAGCTTCCCAACAATAAATGTGCTAAATGAAATATTTGGCAATCAAGCAGAATATTTTAATTTAAGAAATGGTGAACAACTAACTAAAACATAAAATATAACAGTTATAATTATAAAATTAACATAACTACGATAATATATATAAAAGGAGATAAAAAAAATTATGATATTAAAAACGAGTAGGGCATCCGTACAAGGTGTTTCAACGATTGAAAAAAAGTTTTCCGCAAGGAGTGGAGTGCTTGAATTAAAAACATTATTAGTTGGAGTGGATCATGCTTCTGAGTTTATTACAGAAGATAATCAAAATAAATTACCTATTAATGTAATTAAAGTACTAACCGAACGGGAAGCGAGCATAAAATTTGGAAAAGGGAGTGATTTACATAACATGTGTAAAGCGTATTTCCTTGGGAATGATGAAAGCCTCCCTGCATATGTACTACCTCTTAATCCGTTAGGTAGAAATAAACGAGTTGTAGAATTCAAGCTAACTCATCATCCTAATAAAAGCGGAGTGCTAACTTTTTACACGGGATTATTTGGTAAAGCACCCATTAAAATTTCTTTCAAAGAAGATACAGGGACTGCAGAAACTATCCCTGAAGCTGTACAGCGTATTGTTGATGAAATAAGTAAGCATGATGACTTACCTTTCACTGCCACAATTGACAGCACTGACGATACAAAATTTTTAATTACATTTAATCAAGGTGGAAGTTTTAACAATTCCTACACTATTGATTTTAATTTACATGCGGAAGATAATAAAGCATTGCCTGATGGAATGGTACTGGCTAAAGAATCAGACACTCTAAGCACTGATGAAACTGACATATCACAAGCTATAACATTATTAAAAAATACGACTGAGTGGTTCACAGATATTGTATTACCAATTACTATTGAAGCTGACATAATGCAAGAAGTGTTAACCATTGCAGGAAATCCAAATGAAAAAAGTGGGAACTACGATGATGTGGATTATAAGCCATTTACCGTTCATGCAGTTTCAAAAAAAGAACTTGACGACATAAGCAATTATAGATCAGCTTCTTTAATTATTTACAAGGCAGAAAATTTTTATGAAAATGAAGTAGAAATTTCAAGTTATATTGCAGGTAAGTTAACATTGCTAGCAACTGATAACTTATCACAATCGTACAATAAAACTCCTTTAAGAAGTTTGAACAGTGAGTTGAATTATAATCCTCAACAAGATACCTCTTACATTTCGCGGGATGAACTATATAAAACGGGAATAACTCCTTTGTATCTTTACAATGATGAAATTGTTATTGGAGATGTTATCAGCACTTGGTTGCCAGAGAATAATATTGATGCTCCTCTTAGGTTATTAGTAAATCAAAGAAAAGTATCTGCAATGGCTTACGACATAAAAACTGTTGATAATTCTAAAGAAAATATTAACCGACCAATCGTTAAATCAGTTGGTGCTACAACTTTAGATTCCCGTGCTATCGATACGGACACTGTTAAAGCTAATATTGTAATGTTGATTGGGGATTGGGAAAACAGGGCTTTAATTTATGATGGAGCATTTTCAGTTGAACGATTACAAGTTAGCATTGATGATTTTAACTCTGACAGAATAAATAAAGTAATACCTGTTTTACTGTCAGGTAATAATAGGATTGGTCAAACTGAAGTGCAAGTGAGCCGTGAAGTACAACTGTCCATAACAAACTAAAAATAATTTAACTATATATATATATAAGGAGAAATAAAAATGAGTAAAAATATCGCAGGACAAATTAAAAAATTAATCCTGGACGGAGTGCCGTTTGAAATGTCTGGTGATGCGGAAGGTTCGTTTACCTTAGGTGGAGTGTACATTTCAGAAACTGAGATGACGAACACTGGGCAAGTTTACATGACTGCTAATTCAACTGGCAAGATAACTGGATTACCTATTAAGGTATTTTCTAAAAACGGTTCGCTTGAAGCGTTGCAATCCGTCGGTGAACAATGTGCGCGAGGTACATCGGTAAGTTGTTTAGTGCAAATTGCCGACGGTTCAACTTACTCTGCATTAGGTGGCGCGATGGTAGTGATTGATGGTAATGCTGATGGATTTTATAACTTAAAAACTGCAGAAGCAACCATTGGCATACACGCTGTTAATGGTAAGTTTCAAAAAGTAGCATAAAAATAACATGGAAAAAACAGTAAAAGAATTACTTAAAAATTATAAGAATGTTAAAAAGCCTGATGTATCAAAAGCAGACGCTGTAGAAATATATTATGAAATTCGTAAGAACATATTATTAAAAGATGATGTAGTAGATGACGATATCGGGACTAATCAAGCAGAATATTTAATCAACTTAATACAATTCAAAAAGTTATCGTATAACAAAAAAGATAATACTATAACTTTATTATTGAATGAAAAAATAAAAACTGGTGCTGATGAAATCCACTTACTAACCTTTAAACGAGCAACCCATGGTCGACTTAAAGATGTGGGAGTAGATTTGATTTCCTTGGGACAGATGGTAAATTCAAGTGATTGTGGTACGAAATTCGATAACTTAATTGTAGCACTGACAAGCCAACCGAGTGAATTCCTTAGAGGATTGGGATCAGTTGATTATAATAATTGTATAATGTTAGCACAACTTTTTTTAGGAGTATGACGACGCAAATTTATGTGATTTGTGAAGCGTTCAATGTGTTGCCGTCCACCTATATTGAAAATAAAGAGTGTAAAAGTATAATTTTAGATTATGATATATCTAAAATAAGGTTAGAAGCACGAATAAAAAGTACATAACATAACATGGCAAAGTTTTCTATATCTACAAAATTTACAGCATTTGATGGAGTGAGCAAAGTAATTTCTAAAATGAGAAATTCTTTGGGAGGTTTTGAAAAGCGAGTTGCTACTAGTAAAAAATCTATGGGAGGATTATTTTCTTCCGTTGGTAAAATTGCTGGTGGAGTGTTCGGCGGGAACTTATTAACGCAGGGTTTTTATCAAGTTAATAATGCTATTCGCACGGCGTACTTATCCACAGTAGAACTTGATGACGCGTTATCTTCCGTATCTGCGAAATCTGGCGTGAGTAAAACATCTAAAGAGTTCATAGCATTTGAAAATGAAGTGAAATCGTTAGCTTCCTCTACTGAGTACACTGCTGAGCAGATCGGTAAGGCAGCTGAGAAGTGGATAATGAGTGGCAAGAGCTTAGCACAAACTACCTCATTACTTTCACCTTCGATTAACTTAGCAACGGCTTCTAGTACCGACCTTATCACTTCAACTGACATGGTGTCTGATGCCATCGGGGCATTGAACTTAGAAACTAACGATTTAGCACAAGCACAAAAAAATGCCATAGCAGTTTCAGATCTTTTAGCTAAAGGTTCGAATTCTGCAAATCTTACAATGAGTGAATTCTTTGAAAGCATAAAAAAAGGAGCAGGTTCATTCATTGCAACTGGTCAAAGCATTGAAACTTTTTCTGCATTGACTTTAAGAATGGCAGATCTTGGAGACAAGGGAACGGAATCTGGCATATCATTAAACGCTGCTTTAATCCGTTTAATAGACCCTCCCAAGAAGGCAAAAGATGCACTGGAAAAACTTAATGTAGCAGTGAGAAATGAAGCAGGGGAAATGAGGGATTTTGTAGACATACTACAAGATGTTAAAAACGGAGAGAATGCAGTAAGCAAAGCTACTTACGAACAATCATTATCTGCCATATTTGGAGTACGGCATTCGTCCAAATTTTTAAAGGTATTGAATGCAGGATTAGAGCCGTTATACAAACATAAGCAGAACCTAAACGATGTCGCAGGTTCAACTCAGAATGTAGCAAACATAATGAGGCAAGGATTAGGTAAGCAAATTGAATTACTTAAAAGTGGAATACTAAGCTTCACGATGAACATAGTTGAAGGATTCGGAAAAGGGAGTGGAGCAATTGCAAAGTTGATAATGTTCTTTTCTGATTTGAATGCTCAGCAAGACATGATACGGAAGAAAGTACAAGTGTTTGCTAATGTATTAGGAACGGTAGGTAGTGCGCTGTTGAAAATTGTAAAGTTTTTATGGGATTATCAAGATGTAGTTATAGCATTAACTATCGCACTAGCAACTTACAAAGCTATAATGTCATCCATCGCAATTGTGCAAGCACTAGTCAGTGCAACCAATCCATTTGGACTTATAGCAATCGCGGTTGGAGGAGTGATTGCAGGAGTGGTTTTATTGATTAAGCATTGGGACAAAATTATAAGTAAGATTAAGCAGTTCCTCCAAGTTATCGGAATATTAAAAAAATCCCCCATCATATCTACCACGAGTGGATTAGATAGCTTACAAAATGAAAAAATTCAATCTAAATTACAAGATGATTCAACAATTCCCGCGTTGCAAACTACTGCTAGTAGTAGTGGCATGGGAAGTAATGCACTAGTCAGAAGTGCAATACAATCAAGTAATTCAACTACTACAAATAAGAACGAAATAAAAATTAAGGTAGAAGGACAACCCGTTTCTATAAAAACAAGTGGTGATACGAGTGAAAGCGTATCGGTAAAAGTACAAGAACAACGAAGTTTTTAATACAATATTAAAAAAAAATAATAATGATAAAATGAGTATAGCATGCTAAAACCTTTAACTTTTATATCGAACAGTGGTGTACAATGCACTGGTAATTTTATTACAATTACAGATTCAATCGAACATCGGCTTAACGAATTCACTTTTCTAAATACTGACGGGAGTTATTATCAAAACTCATCACTGACTGGAAAAAAGCTACCAATCAACATAGTACTAAACAACACAGAAACTGAACTAGAAAAAGATTTAGAAAACTGGAGAAAAGCATTAAATGACAATGGGGTTGGAGAATTACACCATCCCGATTCAACAATAGGAATTGTACAAGTAAAAGTTCGGAGTTATTCAGTTTCACATGACATAAACCAACTTAATACTATTAATATTTCAATAGAATTCCTTGAAGCCATAGAAAACTTAACTTCAACCCAATCAGCTACTACGATAAGCAGTGAAATAGAACTTGTGAAAAATACGGAAATAGATAATCAACTAAGTAATTATTCACAAGTGTTCAACACTGCGAGTGTAATAAAAGGAATGCAAAGTACATTCGAACAATTAAAATCACAATTTGAAAATGCAATATCTCAATACTCTAAGTCATACCAATTATTTTTAGATATTATTAGCACGAGCAAAGCAATAACTGATTATAGTTTTAACGGCATAAAGAAGGTATTATTTTTAAACAATGCAATATTGGGAAGTTTTGAATTATTACAAGATAACATTGAATCTCAAGTATTACCTTTTTTCACTCTAAAAGACATGATATTTAATCGGTATGAATATAGTGAGTACGAACTAAACATAACAAAAGATAATGCAATCAGGACTATAAATGAATTAAAATTATTATGCTTACATTTTTTAATCAATTCATCCAAAGTAAAATTTAATGACAGGGATAAAATGATTTATTTATTAGAAAACATGGAAGTAATAAAAAATGATATTATACACAAATGCTTCGTTGTTCAAAATAGCTTCGAACAAACTGATTCAATCGATTTCGTGCAAGAAAATAATATATTACATTCGCTTTCAATCAGGTGTAAGGAATTACTATTATTACAACATAAGGAATTAGAGCAGTTAACTGAATTAAAATTAAACAAAGATACTACCATAATCGAGCTATGTGCAAAGTATTATAATTCAGTTGAAATTCCCACTTTAAAAAAGTTTATTTATAAAAATAACATTATTGGTAATGAGTTATATTTATTGAAAAAAAATAAGGTAGTATATTTGTAATGACATATACGGTAAAAAGTGGTGATACGCTTAGTGAAATTGCACTACGGTTTAATACTACAACAGAAAAAATAAGGTTATTAAATTTAAACTTATTCACTGACGAACGGAAAAATATTGCACTGTCAGTTAACTTACAAAATGCTATTGACATAATTTATCCTGGCGAAGTTATAATACTTCCCTCACCGTACATTCAACCAACGACAAGTGAAGAAGGAACAATAGTACAAATAAATAACAAATCAATAAAAGGAGTGAACGATATTACTATCACTAAGTACTTGCGTTCGGTAGCAGACACTTGTACATTATCATTCCCTGTAGAATTCAACGATACATTATTTCAAAACGAGCTTGATGTGTTCAAATTAAATACTCTGCTTATTTTCCATGACAAAAAATTATTATTTAATGGAGAAATTGAAAAAATCAATACGATAATTTCTAAGTCGGGAGCGACTACCGAATTAGGAGCAAGAAGTAAAACGAGGATTTTAGATAAATCAGCCATCCACACAGAAACTAAAAAACAATATTCTAACATATTACTGTATGATTTTGTAAATCATATTTGTTCAAAATTCACAATTAATGTATTACCGTTTAACAGTTCGATAGTAGAAAATATTGTTGTAAAAGAAGGTGAAAATGTATTTAAGTTATTAGAACGCACTTGTATTGAACAAAACATAATCTTATCAAACACTATTGATAATTCCATAAAAGCAATAACACTATCAAACGAACAAGTACCCGTGTTCAACTTTACCATAAACAGTAAAACACTAAACTTTTTAGGTATTGAACAATTACAATTCAACACTGACACAACTAAAGTGTTCGACACTTACATAGTTCGTACACAAGATGATAATGCTAACAAGAACGAACTTGTCATAAAAAGTAATGTAATAAATGAAGCGAGCTTTATGTATGTGTCTAATGAATACGAAGCATTAAATCAATCATCATTACAAAAAAAGATAAACAAAAGCATTGCAGAAACGCAATCACAAAGCATACCCTACCCATCATTATTCAATGCAAAGAATAATAACCCATTCGAAGTAAGTGAGTGCATAACAATAACTGCACCACAAGTGAACATTCAAAATGAAACTAAGTACATTATCGATAAGGTAATTTATTCTCTTAGTAATTCAACTTACAAAACGGAATTATTAGTCAAGCCATTACTGTTTTACATATAAATTTATTCGATGTAATGATTTATTAAACAGTACATCAAAAGTATTTTGTGTAATGCTTGAGTTATTATGTTCCATCCATTTTATCGCTTTAGGTTTAGTTCGCTGAGTAGAATACAATTTTTTTAATGGAGTGAACATTTTATTTTTCTTAGGGATGCCCTTAGAAAAGGTATAAATACCTTTGTTATAATAAGGAGAAGTTATTATATTAAGGTACGGTATATTATTTTTGTACGCATGATGTAATAATCCTACCGTTTTAGATTTGTTAGAAGTATTGATTTTTGTAGCAGGAGAAATGGTAGATAAGTAAGATTTCTTTTGTACTCTTTTTTTTATCGATTTAGCAATCCTGGATTGCACTAACGGGAACAATGAAGAACTTTTTACTGTACCTTTTTCTTGCTCAGCTAAGTACGGTTGAACAGAGCCGTAGGAGGAAAACATTTTTTTAATGCTTACCCCTTTGCGTAATTCTTTATTAAACATAATCGAACGCTGAGTGTACTTATTCCTAATAATAAAATGCTTATCCATACCACCTGGCTTTTTTAATTTTAATGCACTACGATAAGCTACTTCATTCAAAGTAGTTTTTATAACGAGGGATAAGTTAGCACCTTTTTTAAGAAATTCTAATGTTTTTTTACTTTGCTTGTTGAATGTATTACTTAAGTTCACCATATAATAAATTATAGCTAAATTATGCATAATCTAGCCATCAACTCCTCATAGGTAGTACTGAGGGAATAAAAAAACATACCATAAAAATAATTAATATTACTCATACAATTTTTTACATAGTATAATTAAACTATCAAGCAATTAAAAGCAATATATAAATGTTCCATTCCCTGTAAATTAGTTTCAACGAATAAACGACTAATACCAATTAGGAGTAATTCAAGGTTTATCATGGGAAATGATTATAGGGAATGCAAAGAAATATTAACAGATTACTTCGCAGAAAAGATAAAAAAGAAAAACATAGAAGAGTGTGAAATATTAATTAACATAACAACGAAAACCTGGAAGGGAGACATCGACAATTGCATAAAAATATTGTTAGATTCACTTGAAAGTGCGCAAGTAATAAAAAGTGATAAGCTGATTAAAAAAATAACCATAAAGCGAGATTTAAAAAGCTCTACCATTACGGTTAAAGAATTAGGAAGCATTGAATAAACTTATGAGCATACCTAATGACATTGACGAATTATATAATTCAAGGAACGAAATAAATATAACTTTAGCTAAAATACAAACTTCTTTAACAGGAACTACTGGTAATAATGGAATTATTGGAGAAATTAAAGAACTAAAAAATGAATTAAAATCTGTCAAGGAAGCTAACTTGAAATTATTAACTATGATAAAAATTTATAGTGGATTGTTCATACTTGCAATACCAGTTATATTTAATTATTTTTGGAACTTAATGAGGTAATTGGATTGATTAAAGTAATAATTATTACACTTATAATGTCGGTTTATTTATATTTAATATGCTTAGCTATAAAAACAATAATATCGTTCAAATCATTAAAACAAAAGGAATAAATTATTATGGAATTATTATCAAAAATTGTAGGAATTATAGTACTAATTTGCTTTTCTAGTGTAATAGTTATTTCTATTATATTTTGCGTGAAATATACCATTGCTGATGTAAAAAATGACGATGAAGATGACGAGGATTTATAAAAGGAACTAGTATGGAAATATTATTTAAAATTGTAGCAGTAATTGTAATACCCGTTCTAGTGTTAGTGTTAAGCACAATAATTACATTTTGTATATTATACACAATGTCAGATTTTAAAATAATGCTAAACAAAGATAAACATAAAAAGAAATGATAAACGAGAAAAGGTATGATAAAATTGATAATTTTATGTTGGTATTTTATACTGTTCATATTATTTACTTTTTTAGTTTCTTATAAAGTTATTCCTGAAGAATACATACTAGAAGTGAGCTATTCACTTATTGGGATTACTTTTGTTTATTTGTTTGGCTCACAAGCTGTTGCATTTTTAGTTAGTAAAAAGTTGCCTGCAGGAATGGTTTATAATGGGAACAAGAAAAAAATATTGTTCATATACATATTATTCAATGTAATAACTTTTTACATATTATCATTACAAATTATGACAGGTATTAACTTCCTGTTCGGCTTATTTTTAACTAATGTGGGAATACTAACTGCCACATATATAACGGGACAATGGAGTAAAAACATAGTGAAAGATACGACAAGTAAAAAATAATAATATACTTATATATATATACCTATATATTTAATTATAAAAAAATTAAAAGGAGAACAAAGGAATGAAATTTGGATTAAACGAAGTGGCTAGCTCAGTAGACGAAATAATGCCTAAGAAGTGGACCACTAAAACAGTGCTTGTAATGATAATTATTGCAATAATAATAACGGTTGCATATGCAAAATTACAATATAATATAAATCATTTTTATAATAAAGTGTCTTATTCATTAAACAACACTTCACAAAAACTAGACGCATTGTCTACATCTTTTGCAAATTATAAAGACGACATAAAAACTAAGTTTACTTTTTATCAACCACTCATAAACACAATTATGATAGCTAAAAGCCCTTTAAAATTAAATGAAAAAGGATTACAAATAGCATATTCAATAAATGCTAAAGAAATAATTGACAGGAATTATTCAGCAATTATAAGTATGATGGGAATGGTGGACACTACTTCAGCGTACGAAGTTCAAGAAAAGAGCTTTGAATTTGCTAAGCGACTTATAAATAATAAAGCATTTTTCACCGAAAGTGAATTTAATGCTATGAGGAATTATGCATACAATACGGGTGAAGTGGTAGAAAGTTTTTTTATGGTATTTGGCATATTATTACGAGACAAAATTATTCGAGATAATGATACAATTAACATAAAATAATTATGAAAGATAAGATAAACCTAAAAGTACAGCGGGACCATTCTAAGAATAGAATAGAAATTGATGTTAAGCTACCAACAATAATTAAAATAGCATGTTTTGTATCGATAGTTTTGTTTACAATAGTTATAAACATGTCAATAATTGACATTATTACTTCAATAAAATAAAATAATATAATATGGAACAAAAATTAAACGATTTAGTAAAACAATTATTGTCTAAAATATTAAACAAAAGCTTTAACCCGTCATTAAACATTACTGAAAATTTAGATTTTATGGCTGACTTATCTAAAACTGTAAATTCAATATTGAAAAATTTTAAGCATGATGATTTAAAAAATTATATTGATAATTTAGAAGAGGTAAAATGTAAAGAAATCGAACATGGGAATAATGCTATAAATCTAACCATAGAATCTATACAAGAATTGAACTTACATTTTCCCAAGAAATAATGGCACTAGCAAGTAAATACATATATAATTGTATATATGTCGAATAAAATAAATAATGTAGTGTATAAAATATTACATTTGTTGTATAAAAATGCATATAAGCCCCCTGAAACTGAAAAATTACCGTATACTATTCCTAACAAGGAAGAAAAAGTACATTTAGAAGCTGAAATAATTGGACTTATAAAAACACTTCCTAAGAAAGAATTAAAAAAGTACTTAGACGACTTGAAAAAATCAAACAAAGAAATTAAAGGCGTTATGAAATTACGAATTGATAAAAATACACGAAGGGAAGTAATTTATAACATTCATAAGAGCGACTTATAAAAAAAATAAAAAGGAAAATAAATGGAAATGATATTACAAACTGATTCAAAATTAAACATTTCAATCAATAAGTGGGGATGTTATTACCTTTCCATATTTTACATAACATTAAAAGTGAACAAAGAAAAAATCTGCCCTGATCCCGAAATAATTAATTCACTTGCTAAAAAATGCTTAGAGAAACAGTGCATGGATGACTATTGTTATGTTATGAACCCTACGAGCGTAAGTAAGATCATCTCACAATTTTTCCGATTTACTTACTTTTGTCAGTACACAGGGAACCATTCAACGCAGTACTTAAGTAATAACACCGTAGAGATCTTAGGATGTTGGTACGATAAGAAAACTCACTTCGTAGTGATGAACGGGATGGGGAAAAATAAAAACTTCGTTGAATACGATCCTATGGGAAAATCTAACACAGTTGAAAATGGAAAAATGATCTCTACGCGCGTGTACAAGAAAATTAAAAATTAACTTTTTTTAAAATGAATGTGTTTTGTCCATGCGCTCTGAAATGAACTTATTTGGATTCTTAGGTATGACGCTTTCAAGATGTAAATCTGATATTTTTATTGAATTATAGCACACTTTATGCTTAATATGTATTAAATCTAAATCGTCGTCCACTGTGCATAACTCTTCGAACTTATCTACTATCAAAGAAACTGCCAATATTTTACTATTCCGTAAAGTTTTTTTATAACTAACTTTTAGTAATTTTAAAGTTGACTCTTTCCACTTTATGAACTTGTTTTGAATTTCTTCATCAGTAAACTTATTATTCATTTGTTCGATAATTTGTATGCTACTGTCGACGAATTCATAATATGAATATTCTTGTAATCTCATCTATTTATATAATAATTGTTTTTACATTTTATGATTTTAATGCTATAATTTTGTTCAATTAGTAGTATAATAAGTATAGAAATAGTTTTTCCAAAACCGAACTATGCTTTATTGAAGTATCGAGTGGGTCTCTACTATCTCCCACTTGATACTTTTTTCTATTCATTTCTTAAACACTAATTTTAGTATTAGCATCAATTCTTCGAATATCATTTACCGTTATTATAAACACTTTTTCCTTTTTACAATAAAGAGGTTCACTGACAGGAACTAACCATAAGTTTTCTTTTGACTTATTAGCTTTCTGTTCTTCGTATATTGCTTTGTAGCAATTTAGGAATAATATTATTTTATTTTTTATCTTAGTACTTGAATTATTATTTGGGGGCTTACAACTTGGGAAAAAGTAAGTAGAAAAATCGTTCTTTGTTATTTTTATTTTAGTAGTTCCATTTTCTTTGAACATCAGCAATAAGTAAAATAATATTGACTCCGACATAGTACTGTTTTTCACATTCTTGTTTAATTTCTTCATTTTTCTTACTATTAAATGGGTAAAATTTTTAGGATGTGAAACATACGATACTGTTTTATCAAAAAGTGTTTTACTTACATTAATCGTAATGCTGTTAAGCGAGTTTTTATTTTCAAAATCGTTCTTTTCAGATCTTTTACTGATCAGTGCCTTATAATTTTTTAATCGCTCTTTTTTATCATCTTCATTTTCATAAGTAGCTTCACTTACAAATAATACTTTACCCAACTCGTCCGTATTTTCATAAAAATGATTATCACATAAATTATGAAGTTCGTTTGATGCATATAACCTAAGCGTTTTTCCTTTAAAAGTTTTTAAGTAAGCCCTCACATTAGTAATATTGAACTTATAATAATGTTCCATAGCTTCAATTACTAAGAAGTCAACGCTTACCCCTTCAAAAAGTAAATTACGCAAGGAATAAAATACGGCAATACTACAATGCAATGAGGCATAATCAGTATTATTGAAATTATGGTAAAGTTTTTTAATGAACAATTTGGTAGTTCTATTTGGGCTTAACCCTTTAAGCGTACTATTACCATTAGGTTTTACCTCGTTTACTTTTTTATGCTCATCAAATTTAGAAATAAGAACATTAGTATGTTCAACTTCGTTGTGAGTGTTCGTATCAATTTTACTAACTGTTTTATTTACTTCAATTTCTTTTTTTTTATTAGGTTCAATTTTACTAACTTCAGAAGGTTGGGGAATTTCACTTGAATATAAAGGTAAATAAGTTGTTTTATCCTTGTCGTATATTAGTGTAAAAGAAAGTTCATCCCCGCATTTATTTTTTTCTATATTAATTTCAGTTTTATAATTACCAGATTGTAAGTTGCCTTTTTTCTTTATAGAAATACCCGCTTCAGCTAAGGTTGTAATTTCCGAACTTTCAGCAGTTGCTTCAATCATTCCCGAAGTTTTGTCCCACGATCTACTAACTTGTGAAATTAAAATAACAATAACATCAATTCCAAACTTAGCAACCTCTTTTGCAGCTTCTTTTAGGTTAGTTATTCTTGCATTCAAATGCTCCCGATAAGAAGTCGATTCTTTAATAAATCTCCCGTGTTGTATGAAATCAATATAAAATATGCACTTTTCATAACCCTTACATTTCACTTTGTAAAAAAAGGTTAACAAGCTAATGTACTCATCTTTATAAATCCCAGTGGGCTTAGTAATTAGTTCTTCAAAAATTTTCTTAGTATTGTTTAACACGGAAATACGGTTGTCAATAAAGTCAAGTGCTTCTTGTCCGCCTTCCAATTTGGCAATGTCTGTTTTGTTATATTTATCTATACGCTTCCTTAATAAGCGAGATAATAACTTACTCCGAACGATAGGTTCGTAATCGTCCATAGAATTATAAATGAGGAAGCTTTTTTCATTAGATTGTAATAAATCAATCATGAAGTCAATTGCAAATGTCGTTTTACCTTCACCCGATTTACCAGTAATAACAAAGTTTCGGTTCCGCAATAAATTAACTTTCCTTGATTTGATATCAATGAAAGTATCACTAATGTTCCAATTATCAAATTCAATTGCTTCGGTTTCGGTTTCTGTTATACTTTCATTCAGATCCTTTTTTATGTGTTCAAGGCATTTTTTATCGATATCTTCTATTTTAGAAACAGTAATTCCTGTTTGCACATAGTACATCCCGATTATCTTTTCATCCTCGCTCATATTACTTACTTCCATATAATCTATCGTTCCTTATTCGTTCTACTTCAGCTTCTTTCGTTAAATATTTTAGATAAATTATTTAATGATTTTAATTCTTCAATATCACTATTTACCTCTTTCAAAATAGCATCAATTTCATCTTGTGGGATGTCCTCAATTTTTTTTACCCTTTTACCAGTACGGGAATAATACATTTGTATTATCCCATAATCATGTTGTTCCTTAGCATTATTGGTAGTATTTTCCATATAACACTCCTTTAAATTTATTAGCATGCAATTATAAAAACTATAATGTAATGAAACAAAATGTTTAATGTACACGCTTACTATTATTATGCTTGAATTTACGATCTCTGAGTGAGTTTTTTAAAGAAAAAGCAAAGTATTTCTTAAGTACTTGTATTACAACACCTTACAGCTGATCTAATTTATATAATATACGGGTATATTTACTTAAAATATTGTTATTTTACGCTTTTCATCCCAAAGTTTATTTCGTCAATGCAATTCATCTTTTTCTGAGATTTTTTCACTACCGATTTTTCTATTGTATCATCAGCAAATAAGTGAATAACTATTGAATGCGACTTACCACCGCTCCTATCAAAACGGCCGAAAACTTGCTTCGTGTGGACAGCTGAATAAGTTGGGGAGATGAACGCAATTCTTGGGAAATCCCCGTCAAGATCATGTAAGCTAATAGATTGCCCGCCACTAGCAGTTGTGAGAATTATAACCTTAGCGTCATTAGATTGAAATTTTTCAATGTTAGCATCACGCTCTTTATGATTAACGCTTCCTTGAACTATAACATGTTCGATCTTTTTAGTTTCAAACCTTTTCGACAAATGATTAACTGAATCGACAAAGTTCAAAAATACCGCAACCGAATACCCTTTTTCAAGATTTTTCATGGTCTCTAGTTCTATGTAATCTAGTTTTTCAATTTCAATAATTTGTCGTTCATGCATAATTTGGACAATTGAAAAAACACTTTTCTCTTTTTTTATCTTATATTTTGTTATATTATTTACTTCCAATATGGCATTATTTCTTTTCAAAATTTCCGAATCTACTAAGTCCTTGTCAGGTTTATTTAATATTTTTTCCTTTTGAAATTTTAGTTTTTGATTTTCTTGTTCAATTTTATTCAATGTTTTTATGTTTTTAGAATTGAACATTTTGTCAATTTTAGCTGATATTATTTCGCATTGCTCATTGATTACTTCTTTATTCTTTTCCGATAATATAACAGGTTCATCTTTTACGGTTTGGTTAATTTTTTTCTTCATGCCAAATGCACGATTTGTTTGGAATAGTAAATTATGTAAATTAACTTCATTACTGTATTTTTCAATGTTCACTTCACCGAATTCTGTTTTTATGGCATGACTAAAAAATTTAACAAACTCAGCAAACTGACCTTTTTTGAACAATCCCGAACATAATCCAATCAATTTTAAATGAGTTGGATTTTCTGCTATCGTGGCAGAAAGTAATAATGTTTTTACATGTTCTTCATTAATAACTGCGTATGCTGATTTGTAATTTATCGTGCTTGAATTCTTTAAACAATGTGCTTCATCAAATATAATAAGGCTATTATTAGGAATGTTAGGAACGAATGTTTTGTTAATCGTATTAAAATATATCCTCGTTCCTTTAGAGTTAGTCCTGAACACTTTTACTTCTTCCTTTTTAATTTTTAAGTAAGGAGTGTTCCCATTACGGAATTGTTCGATGTTATTCACATACCCTGTCGCGCCAAAATGTACAAGTGCTTTGTTCCATACAGATATTGCAGGTTTTGGACATATTACAATCGGGGATAAGTTTAATTGCTTAGCAGTAGCCACTGCCGTATAAGTTTTTCCCATCCCCGTGTCGGAAGTGTCCACGCATATATTATGGTTAGTTAGCACTCCTGATAAGTTTTTAATGTGGTTTAATTGCTTTGGGAATATAGAAATGTCAATATTATTTTTTATGTCTTTTTTTAATGTTATTTTAGCTTTTTCAAAAGGAACTACCTTGAATTTATTGAAATACTTTTTAATTTCCGTTTTTACAAACTCATCAAACGATTCGTCAGAACTTACATCACGAGTATCAATTTCAATTTTTTTTCTTTTCTCTTCCTCTTCAAGTTCTTTATCTTTTTCAAGCTTTAAAGCGGGAGGAAGGTTATATTTATACTCTTCCGGAACGGGCTTATCTAAATATTCATTTTTTAAATCGCATATGTAATCAAATTTAGAAAACATCACCCAACAACCGCCTTCTTTAGTTATGTAAATTTTGTTATTGAATAGTTGCTCTTTTGTATAAAATTCCCGTATTTTAAAAAAATTAGGTACATTTTTTAGAATTACTTTATTCTTGTTATCAGGTATATGCCTGAAAAAAAGGTAGTAAATTGATTCTTTATTTAATACCTTATCCTTAATAACCTCATTCTTATTCTCATTATTCATATAATTACTCCTTATGCACTGCCTTAAATTTACCTTATCTCCTCGTAAGGTGGGCAGTACGCTTCAAATTTTAACCCGTTTAACGCATCTGGATGATACATTAAACAATATTCTTCCTTTTCTAATCCTTGTTCAATTGCATATCGTACTATGCAATTTGAATCTTTGTTATTTTGTGGTGTATCAAGTGCTATAAAAAAATCAGAAAGATTTGCAACCGTACCCATACCGCCTGACAAAAACAATGCATCATTACTGTAATATTCTGTAATTTTCATTGACCTGCTTATAGCTAAAACAACCATTACACCTAATCCAAAATTTACACTATCTTGGGCAGCTTTTTTAAGATGTGCAATGTCGTTTATAGTGTCAATGAAAATAATGCAATTTTTATGTCCTTTATTTTTTTTATTTTTTATCGTCTTTAATCGTGATATGATGTTTTCATAAGGGCCTAACGATTCCCTGAAAAATTCACGATGTTCTACTTTTTCTTCAAGTCGCTGTTGTACTTTTGGTAAGGTTAAGTTATATAATAAGAAGCAATTTTTATTTTGTTCAACTAAATCAACAACTAATTCAACGGAAAGTGGGATGTGATGTATGCTCCTTACTTCCGATATAACAATAACCTTTTTATTGCACATGTTTAATGGATTAGCATTAAGCACTTTATAAGCTTTACTTATAGTAAATCCTGTTTCATTTTTCATTTATATCTTCTCCTCATTTTTTACAAATGTATTTCATCATCTTCATTATCAAGCTCCTTCGCAGCTTCAAAATGTTTTTCCACATAATCATGTGGTAAGTTGTTAGCATACTTGCACGAGTTCTTACAAAGAAAAAACTCAGAAAATAAGGTACAAATAGTTTTGTAAGAACAAAACAACATTACTACATTATTTTCGGTTTTCAAGTAAACACCATTTTTCATCAACTGATGAAGCCCGTAGAAATTACTTAATTTCTTAAAATTTTCTATTTTACTTACATCTATTTTGTTCGCTCCGCAAGGAATGTGTCGAACAAAAAGATAATAAGTAGCTTCTTTCGTCAATTCATTAATACTCATATATATATATGTATACTAAAAAAAAATACGCATTTAAAATAACCTATTCAAAAATAACCTATTCAAACCGAATTAATCTACTTATAGTATGTTGGAATTCGGAATGCCTGAGTGAGTTTTTTTAAAGAAAAAGCACTTATTTAGCTAAATATACCTAAATATACCCTTATACAACGAGCATATAAGGGATGTAAGCAGTTTTATTGAATAATGCGAGCAATATTACCTAAAATAAAATAATCACTTTTTAAGCATTTATTCCCTTTTTAAATCGAAAAGGAGCTTACTTGTCAGTCCGAACACTCCATTTAAATTCAACAAAATAATATTAGCTTTTTTATTTGAACTTATAATATCAATATAATCGAACTGAGGAAGGTGCTTTTTATAATCATCTATTATTTTTTTGGGGATGTAAATATTGTTCAAATCTATTTTATTTTTTGGAGGTAATATGTTGGATTTTGATAATTTACAATCGTTTGAATATATATAAAAAAACCCTTCTTCGATTTCCCCTGGTAATTTTACCGTTGTTGGTTTAAGAAAATTGGGAAAATAAATTATTTTTAAGTGTTGTAAATTTCCTGTAAAATTATATAACGGAAGTGATAACAGTTCATCGTCATTTGTCAACAAATTAAGGTGCATATCTGCAACTGTTATTTCAGTTATTTTATGATTATTTTCGTATCTGTCGGTTAACAGTTCATGCAATATTTCCACTTCTTCTTTTTTCACATCGTACACAGCGTACTGTGAAATTATTGTTTGATTTTTAAACGGTTCGTATAATGCCCTGAAAACTAAAGTGTCTTTGCAGTGCGTAAAACTTAACCGACTACCTAATACGGTCAATGTTAAAGTATCGTTGTTTAAGTTGTCTAAAGAAAACCTAAGCGCTTCTAAAAATATTTTTAATCTAAAATTCATATTAATTAATTCCTTATTATTATTATTATTTATATTTAATTCTTACACTATATATAGTGTAGTTATTTATTATTTATTAGTACCCACGATAGTTTTTATCGAAGTAATTGTCTTCTCCTTCGGGAACTAAATTATCAAGCAAGTTATCAATTAGTTTATACTTTTGCACTCCTTTCTCTGAAAAATACATTATTTCTTTAAACGGATTGATGTTCATTGCATACACTCTTTTGTAAAAAAATACAAAAACCGATTCGTAATCAAGTAAGTACTTGTAATACTCTTCCATTTCAAACGAACTATATTTACCAAACCTATACCATGCTTCCTCCTTATTAAAATTTAATATGTTATCAAATGTAAAATAACCAACTATTCTTTTCACAGGAATTGTTGCGTAGACAAATACTTTATCGGGATTGCTTTTTCTAAAGTTCCATTTTCTGAAGTCTACTTTTTTAATTCCCGAAAGCATTAAATTACAATGCTTTGGATTCATAGAAATTATTGCATCTAACATATTATATATACAACTAGAAAAATCAGAGATTACCCTAATACGAATAAAAGAATAATCTCTGACAAAAAAAATTTTCGCAATATCACTAAGAATAAAATTCCCGTAATTTTCCTAGAGTACTACTATATACATTATGGAGGAATTCACTGTGCCTGAGTGAGTTTTTTACAATTTATTTTTATTTATTTTTTTGAAGTGAATATAACAAAACAAAGAAAAATCAGGGATTATAACAACAACAACGAAAAAATAACCCCTGAAAAGATAGAGAATAATACGATTAAATGAATTTTTAATTGTATTACTTATATTATAACCTAATAATTCAAGAGTGAGTGAGCTTATTTACAATTTATTTTTTGATAAAAAAAAGAATAAAGACAAAGAAAAAATCTTTAAAAAAAAATGTCTTTCTTCACAGCGTGTAAATTAAAACTTTGTTTGAGAAAAAGATTTTTTACTTTGTCAATATACTAATATTATAACCTTTTTATCGGTTTACAGGGTGATTTATTTACACTTTATTTTTATTTATTTTTTAGTGAATATAACAAGACAAAGAAAAAACTTTTTAAAAATAAGTAAATGGCTAATAAACGAAAGCTAAAAAACGCTTAAAATAATTACATATTAAAAAAGATTTTTTTTACTTTGTCAATATATATATATATATATATAGTATAAATAATTAGATACCTTCTGAGGAAGATTATTTACAATATATTGTTAGCTAACACCTAATCGATGTTATTTTCAATACAATACTATAGTCATATATATAGCTTTATACATATAGTATAGTACATGTACTCCTCACCATATTATACCCTACCAATTACTATAAGGTTGGAAGGTATGAGGACCTTTTCTGAAATACTAAAATACCCCCTTTTCAAAAAGGTCCTGAGCCAAGATGTACCTATACTTTTTCAAATTTCCTCATTTTTTCAAAACTCTTATCAAAAAGATTTTTTTATGTCCCTAAACCCTCATAAAAAAGACTAAAAAAAATCTTTTTTATTTTAAAAACGATCTTTTTTGATGAAGGATTTTACCCTTGAATTTTTAAAAACGGTCTTTTTTATGAGGGGTTTATTGCAGTTTAATATTTTTTATGAGGGATTTAGCCCATTTTTAAGGTGGTTTCCTTATATTAATTCTCTATAACTCTTCAAAGAGTTAATATATATAAATACTAATGGGGAGTAAGGGATAAGCTAAGCATGAATACAGCTATGCAATGTTCAGCATGGGAATAAGGGTTATATAAAAACAAGAAAACGAAGCACGGGCGCTTGCGTTTGGGAGTGCTAGTTCTTCTTGTTTTTTATTATTATGATGCTGTAAATAATGCGTAAAAATAATCCATCTCCTCCCATCCACTTTCTCTAGAAAATATATAAAACGGAAGATTTGAATTGCTTTTTTATTGGAAGTATTTTGGAAAAATGATAAAAAAGTAATTTACCTCTCCCAATACGGGAAGTCGCTAGGAATCGAAATAATTAAATAATCATTTAGTGTAAATAGTTTTACCGACTTCCCGCAGTGATCCAAGTGATTAGCAATAGTCCAACCAATCGTCCCTCCAACTATTGCTAATCAAGTAGATCTAGTAATATTCTTCATCAGAAAGGGGATGGGGGTATATGGTATTTGTAAGTATATTTTTAGATTATTTAGATTATTTAGATGAGCGTTATTTCCCGCATCCCAATAATAAAAAACAAGAAGAACTTGCCTCACCAACCGCAAGCGGTCGGCTGCGTTTTCTTGTTTTTATATAACCCTTATTCACATCGGATAAGTACGCATAGATGTAATTTGACTTTGGATGTTTTAATCGGCACAAGAATTTTCAAGAATATAAAACTACCTATGGGAATATACCCTAATAAAAATAAGCGGAAAATATTTTTTTAAAAAGACACTCAGAGAATATTGAATTGGTTATAATATTATGTAAGTTTGAACATATGTATTGTTTTTAACATTATTTTAATCGGCGCAAGAATTTTCTAATATATGTGTTCATTCTTTTTTCAAAAATCAAATTAGAAAATAATTCAACATAACTAATTCTCAAGATGTTTTAAGCATGGCAGAGCATTTTCAAGAATATAATTATTTAAATTAAAATCGATTATAATTATAAATGTTATAAACACTGTGTTTTACTTCATCCTGTCAAAAAAAAAGTGAAGTAATAAGACACTCCAAAATTTTTTCATCTTCTTGATTTTTTGCAAGTAATAATTGTTTTACTTTTTTTAAGAAGATGAATTTTTTTTCAATTTATTATTTCCATTCAATTTGTCTTACAGGGAAAAGGAAAGAGTGTCTTTGTTTTATAATCCCTATCATACAATTCACAAGTATTCAACACACATTTTAAGAGTACTTTCGGTAAGGTTGTAATACTTTATATTTTACACCTCGTAGAGGTACCTTGAAAATGGTTTGACAATGACATTTAATTTTATAAAAAAGGGAATATGATGCTAAAATGAGTATTTTTACAAGTAATAGTACACCTATATTATTTTTCAAAATAGTATTAAAGGTACGAGTATGGGGTAAAAATGAGCCATCAAACTAACCAAAGGTAAGTTCAATAACGATTAGAAATAGTGAAGATGTCTTTACAAATGTTCATTTTTAAGTTTGAAATTACAGTATAATTACTATAGTAAGTTGATAAAATTTTTTAAATTCCAAATATTTTTCGTTTTATCCACTTACTGTTTGAAGATAATTTTGTAATATTATTATTAAAATAATTGAAGAAAGAAAGGAATGAACATGTGGAACAGAAAATGCTCTGCCAAGATAAAACGCTCCACATGTTCAAACTTAATAATATTATAACCGATTTATCAGTTCCTGAGGGGCTTTTTCCTAAAATATTTTTTATTCAATTTTATAAAAAAGCCACTCAGAACAGGTAATTTATATTACAATATATAGGTGAGTAAGTATGATTTTTTTTGTTATTTCGATGATTTTGACTTTACCTGTAGTGATGATGATGAAGATGTAGTCAATAATGAAGATGAAGATGATCAATAATTCGTTATCAAATTGGTATTTTTAGTGTTTTGAATTGAATAATTTCTATCAAAATTTTCTTATTTTTTTATTTTTCATAATAATAGTACTCATTTATTTAATTTTAATTAACCAATGTCAACCGTAATTTTCCCTTAATTAGTTTATAAAAACAATATAATGAAGGTGGTGTGAGGTTATTATGATCTGATTTTCCCTCACACTTCCTCCTTCCCTTCCTTATATATATGTCGAGTACATACATACTATACTCATATTTACAAGCTATACAATAGGCTCTAAACCCTTATAATGCATAGGTTTACAAAATAACAGTCTTTTAAGGCCGCTGGGAGCGGTTAGAGTGTATAAGTAATTATGCATTGCTACGAGTGAATATAGTATGAATGAATATATATAACAATTAATATTGTATTTTTTTGTAGACACTAATTAAAAATGTTTTTTTCTTGACAGGGGAAGAACGAAAAAAGGAGTGTTTTATGACACAACAACAACTAACGGTTAGAGAACAAAGAATAATGGACAAGTTCTTACAACTAACCAAAGACAAGCACAATGAGTCTTTTGTAAAAAAATGTGCTAATGAAAAATATATCGTAGATGATATTTCAAAATTAGAAATAAACGATATTTCTGCCGATTGCTTAAAATATTATTTGCGGTATCAAGATATCGTTAATTTAGTATCCTGCGGGCTGCATTATTCAAAGGAATTTGATATAGATCACATTAAATCTGTTTTTTCCAAAAGATTTTCAAAAGAAGATTTAATACGAAGTGAATATTTAATTCGCGATGCACAAGATAATACTTTGTTAAATAAGAAAATTGAATCTTTACAAAATATTTTAAAAATTCGTGAAGATAAACAAGATTCTTTAGATGATATTGCAAGATCGTTTTTGAAAGTCAAAAGCGTCTTGGAATGTATAAAAGCTATTGATGATATAACGAAGTTAGAATTAAACGACGATGCAATAAAATATTCATCTAATTATTTGCGGTATCAAAATCTTGTACATACAATTAGTAATGTAATAAAAGAGTATGGTATCCCAATTGAAACAATTGAAAGCCTTCTTTCTGAAAAAAGTTCTGATAAAAGTTTGAAACGAGTTGAATATTTAATTCGCGATGCACAAGATAATACTTTATTAAATGAAAAAATTAAAGCTTTAAAACATAAAAGGGATAAACACAATTCTTTAAATACTATATTAGAATTGTTTTTAGCTTTTACTTCGAAAAATTCTTCCAAATTAGGTAAATCTTTACCATTTGAAAATTCGGTTGATGATATAACAAAGTTAGAATTAAACAATGATGCAATAAAATATTCATCTTATTATTGTGAATATCAAAATCTTGTGAATAAAACTATTAAAGAAATGGAAGGCGGTAATATAACAATTCAAGATCTTCAAGAAATGTTTAATAATAAGTTCTCTAAAGATGAATTGAGCCATTGTAATTATTTTATTCGTGATGTTGAAGATAACGCTATTTTGAATCAAAAAATTCCTGAGTTGTTGAAATTGAAATACGGTGAATCGGGAATAACTGTAGCATTGTTAAACATATCTGAAAAAATAAAAGAAATGATAAATGTGGAAAATCAATTTAAATTACGATATGGTGAAGAGGCTTTTGATTCTCTTTGTTTTTCTAATAGTATACCTGATTTAATAAAAGTTGAAATATGGTTTTTTAAGCGTAAAAAATCTTCGAAATATGTTATTGATCTGTTAAAAGATTTTAAAATAAAAGGCGATAGAGTTTTAAAACATTTTGAAAATGATCCTGTTTTTTTAGCTAAAATGAGAATTATATGGGAGGATGCACAAAAAGATTCCTATGTAAATCGATGTATTTCTAAATTAAAGCGTTATCGTAAAGAAGAAAAAGAAAAGCAAAGAGAAATTACCCTTGAAGCTGAAGAAAAACTTCGTATTGAAGCCGAAGAAAGAATAAGAGTAATGAATACGGGATACGACAAAGACGGTAATAAGTTTATTCATGATGGTGAAGGGAATGTTATTGAAAAAATAATTGACGGAATTACTTATTTTTATGAAGATGACGAGGTCGTTAAGAAAATTGAAAATGGAATTATTTATATTTATGAAGATGGGGAGCTTATAGAAAAAGAAGACAATGAGGGAACTCACTATTACGAGGATGGAGAACTTGTTAGTAAATGGGATGGCAATAATACATATATTTACGAGTTTGGAGAAGTTTCAGAAATTCAGCATAGGGATGGATCAACGACGGTTTACGATTCGGACAGAAGTTATTCATCTTATAATAGTGAAACAGGTAATGTTGAATATTATAATGCCGAGAACAAATTAGTTCGAATGGAAAATGGAAAAGGTGAAAAAGTCCAAACTGAAGATGAACAATATGTTTGTGAGAAAAAATATGCTAAATTTTATGAGTTCGTAAAAAACGAGTTCGAAATAATTGAACACACTTATAAAGATGATTTTCATAAGTTTAGCTTTTCGACTGAGGACAACAGGTATTTTGTAATTCGTTTTGAAGCTTTTTCAAAAGATTCACCTTATTATGAAATCTTTAAAGATGAATATGATTATTATAGCAGTATAACAATATCTGTCAATCCCGACAAGTATGTAAAAGACCTTGAACCTTATGACATTTATGGAAGTCAAGATCACACCATCGAGTTTAATCGTAATGAAATTGACGACAGAGAACTTGAAGAAATTTCAAGTCCCAGTTTTAATGTTGAAGCGGGCGTAGGCTTGGAAGTAAAAGAAATTCTAGATAACCTTATAGAAGATATGAACGCCGCTAAAGAAAAATATAATTCTTCTATAGAAAAAGAAGATGATGTGTTCTAATGGGTGAGCGAACTTTATTATGTATATAACTTAAAAAGAAAAATATACCGCAACGGCGGACTGTTCTAATGGGTGAGCGAACTTTATTATGTATATAACATAACGCTTTAATTTAATAATCACCCGATTTACATGTTCTAATGGGTGAGCGAACTTTATTATGTATATAACCTAATTGTAAACGCTTGAAATACAAGTACTTACATTATGATTATATATAAATTTAACGAAAATACTTTTTTACTTAAAAAGAGCAGTATTTTTCGGAAATAATTTTATTATACACATAATAAGGTTTAATCACCTGGAAAAGTTAGAATCAATAAATCTCCCCATTTGGGGGAAACAAGCGTCAACCTTGTAAAATCTTGACATTTCAATTATTACCCGTAATATATTTTATTATATAAAGCGGGTATGGTTGATAAATCTTATCGCATCAAAATACTATTTTAGTATTTTTCTTTTTATGTTCACTTTCTGAACATCCCCCCTCATTTTTGTAGCTTAAAATAACCTACGCCCCCTTATTTTTATTCAAATATGTTATAATTATAAGTAGTAAATGTTTTTATATTTCTTCCTGTTCGTTATTTTTGTAGCATTACTGTTCAAATAAAAAACAGCTTGAACACTTATGCGTTTACTTTGAACAATTTTATTTCCCGACGAGAAATATTATTTTTCATAAAATAGTACGGAGCAGCTGCGTACATACCGCGTGCTAAACCCTTGTATTACAAGGACTTACGGTACATCTAAAAATAAATAAATAAGGTACTCCCAGCATCTCAAAATTAGTTCAAAGTAAACGCATTACTGTTCAAATAAAAAACAGCTTGAACACTTATGCGTTTACTTTGAACAATTTTATTTC